>JABXNS010000016.1_pt1 | contig 141702 bp, 148 predicted proteins | sample 7301101 | NCBI WGS metagenome assembly JABXNS01 (sample SAMN14449646, study PRJNA615230) | soil metagenome | isolation source: soil from bare, unvegetated metal-rich iron-sulfur acidic spring small-cell... | place: Canada: Paint Pots Mound, Kootenay National Park, BC | collected 2017-05-25 | reverse complement strand
CAGCCGCAATCTTGGTGGTAGTCACCGAGCCATCCGTGGGGGTGCGTTGGTCACTCAGTCGACTGTCAGTCGTATCCACCACGGCATTGGCATTGTGAGAGAGGCTGCCGGTGAAGTTCTTGTTGCCGGTGATGGTCTCGGTGCCAGTCAGGTGGACGACGGTGCTGTCGGTGGCTTTGGTGGTCAAGCCGGGCACAGTGGGACTGGCAGCCGTACCTCCCAGGTCGCCAGCCAACTGGATGAGGCCTTTGCTGGTGGTGGTGGCATCGGGGGCTCCGGCACTGGCCAGGCCATCAACGTAGCTTTTGGTGGTAGCTTGACTGCCGAGGGTGGGGGTGGGGATGACGGGCGAGGCAGTGAAGGTCTTGGTGCCGGCAATTGATTCAGTGCCGGTGGTATGGACAACGGTACTATCATCGGCCTTGGTGGTGATCAGGCCGGTGTTTTTGAGGGTGCCATCAGGATTAAGAGCTTGGGAGAGGAAGTCATTGAGGATGGAACCCCAGGTGCCGATGTCTTGGCCGGGGATGGGGAGGCGGGACATTTTAGTATGTGTTCCTGCTTAATGGTTGCGTCATGAAAGTAATAGCTCAATGCTTGTGGTTTAAGTATAGCATTAAGATTTGACCTATGGATAGAATTTGGTAAGAAAGAAAAAAGCAAATCGGATTTCGGGAAAAGTCATAAAATGCAGAGTTTAAGCCTTGTGGTATGATAGAGACAGAAAACATAAGGGTTAAAATCATGAACAAACAAAAAATCTTAATTGTTGGCGGCGGTTTTGCCGGCGTAAAAGTAGCGCTGGAGCTGGCGGGCGATCAGCGCTTTGAGTTGACCTTGCTCTCCGACCGCCGAGACTTTCGCTACTATCCGAGTTTGTACCGTATTGCGCTTGGCGGCACAGTCACACAGGCCAGTATTCCGCTGACCGAAATCTTTGCCGACAAAGCCGTAAAAGTCGTGCAAGATAGCGCTCGTGAGTTAGACCGTGGCAATAAACAGGTCAAACTGGAAAGCGGCTCCGCCGTTGCTTACGATATTTTAATTATCTCACTGGGAGTTGTCACCAACTACTTCGGCATCAAAGGCCTGGAAGAATATTCTTACGGCATTAAATCGGTAGACGATGCTGAGGCTCTTAAAAAACATCTCCACCAGCAACTTACCGACGAACACAAGCCCGACCTTAACTATATTATTGTCGGCGGCGGCCCGACGGGCATTGAGCTGGCCGGCGCCCTGCCTGATTATTTGCATCGCCTCATAAAAACTCACAGTATACGTAGTAAAAACATACGGATTGATCTGGTAGAAGCTGCGTCGTCGCTAGTGCCGCGGCTGCCGCAATCGGTCGGAGGCGCTATTGCGCGGCAATTGCAGCGCGAGAATATCCATTTATATTTAGGTGAAACGGTGGAGGGCGAAACTGCCGACAATTTGATGCTCGGCGACCAGCACCTACCCAGCCATACCGTTATTTGGACAGCCGGCGTCACTAACCATCCGTTTTTCAAGACCAACAACTTTACCCTAACCGACAAAGGCAAAGTCGTGGTCGATAAACAACTCCAGGCTGAGCCGGACATATTCGTACTGGGAGACAATGCCGATACGCTCTACAGCGGCATGGCTCAGACTGCCGTGCATAATGCCCGATTTGTGGCAAAACTGCTGAAGAGTCCATCAAAAGTGAGGGCTTCGCTAGCCTATCAACCTAAGCGTCCAATTTACGTGATGCCGGCCGGACCAAACTGGGCTGCCGTATGCTGGGGCAAGGTGCATTTTTACGGCCGATTGGGCTGGTGGTTGCGTGAAGCGGCTGACATCAAAGCCCTGCACGAGCTGCTCGCTTGGCCGCAAGCCTTCAAAAAATGGCTGAGTGAATTCCATGGCCAGGAAGAATGTCTTATTTGTGCTCAAAAACAACGCCAGGCATAACGCTTGTGCTACAATTAAATAACTAAGGAGACTTACAGTATTATGTCTAAGGACAAAGGGCGCAAAGAAGTTAAAAAACCCAAAAAAGCCAAAGAGTGATGTGGTTTTTGAGCTAGCAACGCCGGCGACGCCTAGCCCTAAGGTTCAGGGCAATTGCTAAAGCCAGCCTCATACAGCTTTTCGTATCTGATTGCCTGCGTGCGATAATAAAGACATGCCGGAGTTTGAAAAAGCCTACAAAATATTGAACGAGCAGCAGCGCCAAGCTGTCGACACCATCGACGGGCCATTGCTGGTGGTAGCTGGTCCCGGAACGGGGAAAACGCAGCTGCTTAGTATGCGCGTCGCCAATATTATTAAGCAAACCGATACCGCTCCCAGCAACATTCTGTGCCTAACTTTTACCGACAACGCCGCCCGCAATATGCGCGAACGCCTTACCGGCATCATCGGTCAGGCCGCCTACCACGTGGCTATCCATACCTTCCACAGTTTTGGCGGGGAAGTCGTAAGTCAATACGGCGATTATTTTACCCAGCGCCAGCTGTTGCAGCAGATTGATGAGCTGGGTCGCTACGAACTGCTGCGTCAGATTTTTGAGGATTTAGCGCATAGCAATCCACTGAGCATAAAGGTCGGCGAGGAATTTGTGCTGCTCAAAGACACGCTAGCTACTATCAGTTGGCTCAAACAAAACGCCCTGGCGCCAGCCGAGCTGCACACGCTGATTGCCGCCAACCAAACCTGTATGGAGGCACTAGGCAAAGATCTCACCGATACTTTTGCTGCTTCACCGTCGGCCAAGCAGCTGGACGCTTACCGCGCACTGCTTAAGAAAATCCAGTTGCAGGTGAGCGGGCATTACTACTTCGGCTTTCCGGAATACACAGCGCAGTGTGCCAGCGAGCTGAAGGTCGCCATTGAAGCCATCAACCCGGCCGGCCGTTATGCGCCGTCCATCACTGCCTGGCGAAATAGCTGGTGTCAAAAGAATGCCAGCGGACAGCACGTCTTCAAGGACGCCGGCAAGAACCTGCGCAAAATGCAGGCCGTAGCGGGCGTCTATCAACAATTGCTGGAGGCCATGAGTCAGCAGGGCTTATATGATTTTGACGATATGATTATGGAAGCCGTCCACGCTCTGGAAGCCAGCGACGAACTGCGCTTGAACCTGCAGGAGCGCTATCAATATATACTCGTCGACGAATTCCAAGATACCAATAAAGCGCAGTTGAGATTACTAAAAGCCTTGGCAGATAATCCGGTCAATGAAGGCCGCCCCAACATCATGGCCGTCGGCGATGACGACCAAGCCATCTACGCTTTCCAGGGTGCCGAAGTCTCTAATATGGTAGCTTTTAGCCGACTCTATCGTGCTCCCAGCCTCATTACACTCACCAATAACTACCGTTCTACACCCGATATTTTGACGGCCAGTTTTGCGATTGCCGAGCAGATCACCGATCGTCTGGGAAGTGTGCTGCCCAGCACGCATAAACAATTAATTGCCGTGGGTAATCATCAAAAGAGCGCACTACAACACTCTGTCTTTAGCAGTGAGTTGGCGCAGTATGACTGGATTGCTGTTCAAATCAAAGATCTGATTAATGCTGGCTCGTCGCCGGAGGACATTGCTGTCATCGCGCCGCGCCACCGGTACTTAGAGCGCCTCATGCCCTATCTTGGCAACCGCCACATTCCGGTGGCTTACGAGCGACGCGAAAATATTCTGGAAGCACCGATCATTAAACAGCTACTGACAATGGCTGAACTCATTGTGACGATAGCCGAAAATCGGCAGGATGATATTGATGCGCTGATTGGCCAAGTGCTGGGTTATGACTTTTGGAATATTGCCGCCGAGGATCTGCTGGCAGTCAGTCTGCAGTGCTATGCTCAGCGCAAACATTGGCTGGAAGTGCTGAGCACGCATGCCAATAAAAATCTGCAGGCAGTCACGGCCTGGTTTCTGGCGCTCGCCAAGGCCAGCGTACTGGAGCCGCTGGAATATGTACTAGACGAGCTAATGGGCAGTGAGCATGAGTCGTCCAAATCCATCATTAAAGCCGGTTTTATATCACCGATGCGTAGCTTTTATTTTAGTCCGGCGCGCTACGAGCAGGCGACCGAAAACTACCTGACACTACTCGGCCAGCTGTCCACATTGCGCCAACAACTTCGCCAGTGGCAGCCCAACCATATGCTCTACGCCAAAGACCTGGTAGGTTTTGCGGCACTCCACGCTCAGGCCAATCTTAAAATTGTCGACACCAATCCGCATACCATGACCACCGATGCCGTACAAGTCATGACCGCCTACAAAGCTAAGGGTTTGGAATTTGGTACAGTTTTTGTGATTAACCTTCAGGACGAAATTTGGGGCCCAACGGTCCGCAGTCGCACCCAGCGCATCACGCTGCCCAAAAACCTGCCAATTGATCCGGCCAGCGACGGCGACAACGACAAGCTGCGCCTACTGTTTGTGGCGCTAACCCGCGCCAAACACAGCGTGCAGCTTACCAGTTACACGCATAGTTTGGACGGCAAGTTTTCGCCGGGACTGAGTTTTATCGGCGGCAATAGCACTGGGAGTGAGCCAGCTCATCCGGCTTTTGCTCCGCAATTCATTGATAAACCGACGACACCCAAGGCGATTGAGGTTTTATCTACCGATTGGTCTTACCGCTTTCGGCAGATCATCGCCGACAAACCGACTTTGTTAGCACCGATCTTGGCCGATTACAAACTGAGCGTCACACATCTCAATAACTTTATTGATGTTACTAAGGGCGGGCCACAATATTTCTTTTTGCATAATCTGCTGCGCTTTCCCGAAGCGCCCACACTCTCGGCCGCTTACGGCGATGTCGTGCATAAAACCTTGCAATGGGCATTCATACAGTTGCGCCGGAGCGGCAAGTTGCCCACCAAAGCTCCGCTCGAACAATATTTCTCGGACTTACTGATTCGCAAACATCTACGAGCGGCGGATTACAAACGGCTCAATCAACGCGGGCATACAGCTCTTCATAATTATCTACAAAAACGTGGGCAGCAACTGCACGACAAGGATCTCATCGAGCGCGGCTTTCACAATGAGGGCGCGGTGGCTGGCGGCGCACGGCTTTCCGGCAAAATCGACAAGTTGCACTTTGATAGCCAAGGCAACGCTCAGGTTATTGATTTTAAAACCGGTAAACCGGCAAATTCCTGGCAGGGCAGGGACGAATATGAAAAAATCAAGCTGTACAAATACCGACAGCAATTGTTGTTCTACAAATTACTGGTTGAACATTCAGCTAGCTTTCGAGGCAAACTTACCGTGAGCAGTGGCGCTCTAGAATTTATCGAAACAGGCGATGATGGAGAGCTCGCCAACAATCTAGAACTTATCTATGATACCGTAGAATTAGCACAATTTGCTCGGCTCGTTACAGCTGTCTGGCAACGCATTCAGTCGCTGGATATGCCAGACGTTAGTCAATACCCGGCTACCCTCCGGGGCATTGAAGCCTTCGAAAACGATTTACTCAAACCTTGACAAAAAAATCGCTCGGTTTTGAGGCCGAGCGATTTTGGCGAGTGAACTCGCACGTTTCAGCTAACTTATTTCTTTTTCTTTGCAGGTTTTTTCTTGGTAGAAGCTACAACTTTTGGCTTGCTCACTGCAGCAGCTTTGGGTACTCGGCTGAACCAGTTACTTGTGCCAAATACCATGTCGTAGAGATTTACACCTACAAAGGCACCGACCACCGGGCCAAGCACATACGTGCCCCAACCCCAACTACGCGCACCAAGCGCTACTGCCGGATTAATAAAGCCGGAAGCACTGGTAGCTGCTCCTGCAATCGAAGCCAATATAAGACCAAGAGCAAAGGCCAGTCCGGCTGTCGCAGCAAAGCGACCCGTGTCATACTTCTGGCGCGCAGCAGCAGCCCAGGCAAAGGCAAACACGAAGGCACCGACGGCTTCGGCGACCATAATACGTGCCGTAAAATGTCCATTATTCGGCCAAGATGTAGCTGATGCATTAAATTTAATGAGGTAACGATACAGCCAATAGGCGCCGTAAGCACCGAGGCCTTGCGCCACAATATAGGCAGCAGCTGAAAGTGTTTTAACCTTGCGCGCTGTCCACAAACCAAATGTTAGGGCTGGGTTAAGTTGCGCACCCGAAACTGAACCGACAGCCAAGGTCATGAGAACAATCAGCACACCAGCGGCCATGGCTACAAAAAGTGGCAACCCAATTTGTGAATGCATCACACTCAGAACCACCAGCGTTAAGGCGCCGGTACCCAAAAACTCCGCCACCACCATGGCGATATTTTTCTTTGAAAACATACATCCTCCGTTTTTTTACTTTATGCAATAAGCATAACACGTTATGTCAAGCACGCAAATTATTTTTTAAGCAGCCAGCTGTTCAATGACCACTGTAGGCAAATTATTGGCCAATGTACCATGGCCGGCATCGGTAAGGTCTTCTGCTGCCATCAACGCTCTAAGATAGTCGTCGTCATGCCCACGACCAAATAGTTCAGCAATCTCGAACATGCGCGTATCGTTAACTGTAAACAATTGTTTGCCACCTGTTGCCCTTGCGAGTGCATTAACGTCTACCGCAAAACCTCTGGGTGTTTTAAGGCGTCCAATCAAGCCTTCGACATGTCCATGCACGCCGCGACCATCGTCTTGTACACTAATGAGCCCTCGTCCGCCAACTTTTCGTTTTACAGCATCGATAACGAGCCTGTCCGACCAGCCCTCATATGTTCCGTCTGTCGCTCGTTGGCGATAGCCGTCAGCTATTCGAGCGTGTAATGCAGCGTCGTATGTGTCACTAGGTAGCAGTAGTTTCTGACGTTCAACGTAGCCGAGAACTTTGATAAACCGCCCAGCATTTTCGGTGATAACTGGATAGCTGCCCGCTCCACCGCAACCGTAATGGGTGCTTGGCATATAGCCTCCCTGGAAGAGAAAATCAGCAACTTCATCAAGCCGCTCAGTCAACGCAGCACGAGGATTTGCATAGAATCTCGAACCTAACGTTTCGGCAATATGAAAAGCAATCATAATATCCGCACCAACAAGCTTTTCGCGCACCGGCACCGGCGAGCCATCATCCAGCGAAAGCCGCAAACGTCCATCGGTGCAGTCCGAGAAGACAAGTTCCTTACTGTCCACCGGAACAATGCTGTCAACTACGTCCTGGATAAACTCAGTTTCAGCTTCCAGGTTACCTGCTGGTTCGCCAATCGAGCCAACACCCCAGCCCTCCATGCGGCCGGGCAAAAGATGTGCCACATAAAAACCATTACGTGACTCCACGCGTAAAGAAGTAGTATCAATATTCATTTCTAGGCTCATATTTCTTATGTGGTATTTAAGACGCCACAACTATACATCTCTCGAGGTTTTTTTGCAAGCCCCCTACATTTCGGGTGATAAAAAACACAGACACACCATATGTGCTTATGTATGATGATAATTATGGAGCGACCTGAATTACCAAACCCCAATGTCGCAAACGTTAGAGCTTGGCTGGCTTATTTAACCCGCCGACGGCTTCACGAAGAGGGCTGGCAAACTGCCAACCGAGGCTTTCACGGTATAACCTCAGCCGCTCGTGAATATGCCAACACACATTATCCAGATCCGGCAGCTCGAGAAGCTTTTCTGGATGGGTTAACGCTCGGTTTGGTAGCTGTCGAAAGATTCCACGCAATTGAGAGGTTTGAAGCAACGCTCCAACTACCCGCAGCACCCTTTGAAGTTGCCCCAACTGCCGAGACTACCTTGGCGGATGATGCCGCCGCCTGAGTTCAGCAACGTGCAAGCGCGCGGCTTGGTGCTCGGCTAGAGCGCGGGCACGGTCCAGCTCCACTTGATCCTTAGCCTCAGCTAACAATTTTTGGGCGGCATCTACGGCTTCGTGGGCGGCTTGCTCGTTTATTTCATCGCTATGATCAGCGGCATCAACCAGCACCCGGACTTGATTATTGTCGATGTTAATCACTCCGCCGCTGACAGCATAAACTTCCAGCTGCTCATCGCGGTCATGGGCACTACGCCGCACGCTCACCGCACCGGCCTCGATTAAACTCACCAGCGGAATGTGCCCCGGCAACACCGCCATATAGCCATCGGGTGTCGGCACAATCACCTCATAGACGTCGTGCTTAAACTTTGTGCCATCAAGCGTTACCAGTGCAAAATCAATCATGGCCTTAAGCATTATTCCTTAACGTCGCTAATCTTACCCTTCATATAGAAAGCACTCTCGGGTTTGGAGTCGTGTTTGCCCTCCAGAATTTCGCGGAAGCCGGCAATGGTATCTTTGAGCGGCACGTACTGGCCAGGAATAGCGGTAAAGACTTCGCCGACGAAGAACGGCTGCGTCAGGAAGCGCTGAATGCGGCGAGCCCGGTCAACGGTGAGCTTGTCTTCATCGGAAAGCTCTTCCATGCCCAAAATGGCGATGATATCTTGCAAATCTTTGTAGCGCTGCAGCACACGCTGGATTTCGCGGGCCACAGTGTAGTGCTCCTCGCCAACAATTTCTGGATCGAGAATGGTGGAGTTGCTGTCCAGCGGATCAACGGCCGGATACAAACCAAGCTCAGTAAGCGCGCGGTTCAAAACAATCGTCGAGTCCAGATGAGCAAACGTCGTGGCCGGCGCCGGATCAGTCAAGTCATCGGCCGGCACGTAGACGGCCTGCACCGAAGTAATCGAACCTTTTTGTGTCGAAGTAATACGCTCCTGCAGCGTGCCCATTTCCTCCGCCAAGTTGGGCTGATAACCCACAGCCGAGGGCAGACGGCCCAGCAGGGCAGAGACTTCGGCACCGGCCTGGGTAAAGCGAAAGATGTTGTCAATAAACAGCAACACGTCTTTACCGGCGTCGCGGAAACCCTCGGCAATGGTCAGACCGGATAAGCCGACGCGCAGACGCGCGCCCGGCGGCTCGTTCATTTGACCAAACACCAGCGAGGTGTTTTTGATCACGCCGGATTCTTCCATTTCGTGGTACAAATCGTTGCCCTCACGGGTACGCTCGCCCACGCCGGCAAACACGCTATAGCCGCTGTGGAATTTGGCAATGTTGTTAATCAATTCCTGGATCAGCACGGTTTTACCCACACCAGCACCACCAAACAGGCCAACTTTGCCACCTTTGGTCATGGGCGCAATTAGGTCGATGACTTTGATGCCGGTTTCCAAAATCTCCACTTTGCCGGATTGTTCGGCCAGGGTTGGTGGCGCTTTGTGGATCGGCGAGTAGTGCTTGAATGCGGTTTCGCCGCTGTCAATTGGCTGGCCAATGACGTTAAACATGCGTCCGAGCGTGTCATCGCCAATTGGCACGCTGATGGGTGCGCCGGTGTCTTCGGCGGCTTGGCCGCGTTTAAGGCCGTCAGTGCTGGATAGCGCAATCGCCCGAACGCTCGATTCGCTGAGATGCTGTGCCACTTCCAGCAGCAAATCTTTATTGCCCAATTGTACCTTTAGCGCGTTATAAATGGCCGGCAGATGTCCAGCCGCAAACTGCACATCCACCACCACGCCCACTACTTGGCTAATTTTTCCGGTCATTATTTTTTCTTTCGTTGCTGTTGCCATTATTGTTCTCCGTCTTCTTTACCTTCATTATTTCCATCCAGATATTTGCTCAAAAAATCAGTCACACTACCACTCCCTGGCTCTTCTTGCAACCCAGCTAAACCAAGACCCGTATTTATACCATCGAAAATAGCTGCTTTTAATATCTCTGGTAACAAATCTAGAATCTTACCTGGGCTAAGAGCTTGTGTAAGTCTTTGCCATTCCTCAGCCGCAAGTTGCTCGGCAAGTAGTTCATAAGGTAAGTGTTCAACCTGACCTGTAGCATGTTCGAGACTCATGCCATGGCCTCCGCGCCGCCGGTGATTTCGGCGAGTTCCTGGGTGATGGCGGCCTGGCGAGCAGTATTAAATGTTAATTTAAGGTCGGCAATCAAATCGTTGGCGTTGTCGGTGGCGTTTTTCATGGCCAGCATACGCATAGATTGTTCGCTGGCCTGGGCTTCCAAAAAAGCCTGAGAAAGCTGCGCCTCGATCAGTTGGCGCGATACGCCGTTTAGCACCGCCTGCGGCGACGGTTCAAAAGTCGCCTCAGCCAGGTCGTGGGAAATTGCTACGTCAGCAAAAGCCGCCGGCAACAGCCGCTCGGTTTTGACAATCTGTGCAATGCTCGATTTATAATCGGTGAACAGCACGTCCACGGCATCGACGGTTTTGCGCTCAAACAACTCGATAATACCACCCAAAATCGGACGAATGTCGTTAGCCGTGGGATGCTCGGGAAATTCTTCGTAGGCGGCGACAATTTCGATACCAGCCAGGTGCGACAGCATCTGCGCGCCGCGTTTGCCGACAATAATAACCTTAGTGGAAATACCGGCTGTTTGGTCGGCCAGGGCCTGCTTGGTGAATTCGCGCAGCAAGTTGCTGTTGTAGGCGCCGGCCAGACCGCGGTCGCTGGTGATCATCACAAACAGACGAGTGCGAACGGTGCGCCGGCGAAATAGCGGATGCTTGCTGACATCGGTGAGTGCACGCAGGCGCGTGAGCAACTCGCGCGCCAAATCGCGGTAGTCGCGGCTGGCAAAGGCGTTTTCCTGTGCCCGGCGCATTTTGCTGGCCGCCACCAGCTCCATAGCTTTGGTAATCTGGCGCGTACTGCTCACCGAGCGAATCCGCCGCTTGAGTGTCGTCGTCTTAGCCATTATTTCCGTTCCCATATCCGTGCTCAAATATTGCTTGAGCCAAAAAATCTATGGTCAGCGAATAATCTTCCAGGGGCCCAAGATCTTTCCGAAACACTTCGAAAGCATTTATTGCATCCGCTGTTTTCGGCTCTAGTGGAGGCTCCATCCTATGCTGCTCTTCGGCCAATCGCCTGACTAGATGCCCTGCAGACTCCCTTTTCTCTTCGTCCGACAAACCGAGATATCGTCTGACCTCAGCGTATCCTCTGCGCCGAGGAGGGGAAAGCTCACTTATCTCTCTCGCAGTTGGTAGATCTCGCTCTTCGGTACTCATAATTATTTTTCTTCCTTCTCCGCAGCCTTAGTGACTTCGACTTTATAGGTTGCAGCGATTTGTTGGGCGACCTTCAAAATAAGCTCGCGGGTTTCGTCGGAAGGCTTATCGCCCTTTTCGAGCGTTTCCATGGCCGATTTGTGCTCTTGCCATAATCTCGACAGCAACAGTTCCTGAGCCTTCTTGACTTGATCGACCGGCACGCCGTCCAGGCCGCCGTTGATGGCCGCCAGCAGGGAAGCGGCTTGCTGCCAGATGCTGAGCGGGGCGTATTGCGGCTGCTTAAGTAGCTCGGTGAGGCGCTCGCCGCGCTCGATGCGCTGCTTGGTTTCGGCATCCAGATCAGTAGAGAATTGCGAGAAGCTGGCCAACTCACGGAACTGTGCTAAGTTAATGCGCAGCGGGCCGGCCACGCTTTTGACGGCTTTGGTTTGGGCATTGCCACCGACACGACTGACCGACAAACCGACTGAAATTGCCGGCCGAATACCCTGGTAAAATAAGCTGGTTTCCATAAAAATCTGGCCATCGGTGATGGAAATAACATTGGTGGGAATGTAGGCGCTGATGTCGCCGGCCTGGGTTTCAATAATCGGCAGAGCTGTCAGCGAACCGCCGCCCAATTTGTCGTTGAGCTTAGCTGAACGCTCCAGTAGGCGCGAGTGCAGATAAAATACATCGCCTGGGTAGGCTTCACGGCCCGGCGGACGACGCAGCAAGAGACTCATTTGGCGATAAGCCACGGCGTGCTTGGACAAATCGTCATACATAATCAAAGCGTGCTGACCGTTGTCGCGGAAATATTCGCCCATGGCGGTGGCAGCGTACGGTGCCAAGTACTGCATGCTGGCCGGATCGGCGGCGCTGGTGGCCACGACGATAGTTTGATCCATGACGCCTTCGCGTTTGAGCCGCTCAATAATGCGGGCAATTTTGCTGTACTTTTGGCCAACGGCCACATAAATATTGATAACGCTGGTTTTGGAGCGGTGCTGATTGATCATAGTATCGACCACGATGGCCGTTTTGCCAGTTTGGCGGTCGCCAATAATCAACTCGCGCTGGCCGCGGCCGATTGGCACCATAGCATCGATGGCCATAATGCCGGTCATCAGCGGTTCCTTGACGCTTTGGCGGTCGAGCACGCCAGGGGCAATGCGCTCCACCGGTGCAGTTTGCTTGGTTTTGACGTCGCCTTTTTCATCCAGCGGGCGACCCAATGGATCAACCACGCGGCCAACTAGTTCCGGGCCAACCGGCACTTCCAGTAATTTGCCGGTCAGACGCGCCTTGGCACCGGCTTTGATTTTAATGTCGCTGCCTAGCAGCACGGCGCCGATTTCGTCTTCCATTAAGTTAAGCGCAAAGGCCGTCACCTGGCTGCCGTCGGCTGCTTCAATCTCGATCATTTCCGACAAGCCACAGTCGGATAGGCCGTAAATCCAGGCTACACCGTCGCCGACGCGGGTAACAATCCCGACGCGCTCCACAGTAGGCACGTGCTTGAGTTGTTCGATGGCCGCCCGGATGTCGGCTGATAATTCTTTGATGGATACGTCTTGGGCCATGGACTACCTTTCTTTAAGCGCTGGGGGCGAGGGTTAATTGTTGTAAACGGTGAGCGATGGTTAGATCCAGCTGAACATCGGGCGCATCGACCCGCACGCCGCCAATGGCAGCGGGATCATTAACTTGGTTGATGGCAATTGACGGATTGCCGGGATATTGTTCGGTTAAGAGCTTTTCCAGCTGCGCGCGCACTGCCGGCTCGAGCGCAAAAGCGCTACTGGCGGTAGCTTCCACCTGACCACGTTCAGCCCGCAAGCTCAGTAAATCACGCAGCAACCCATCAATGTCTTTACTGCGGCGCTGTTCAATTAGATAGTACGCTACCGATTCGGCAACTGTTGCCAAGCTGCGGCCCAGGTCCAACAGCTCCAGCACAGCCGCAGCAATCTGGCGCGTAGAGATTTTGGCGCTCACCGAGTAGTCTCCTGCAGGGCTCGCTCAATCAACTTGGCATCTTTGCGCTCATCGAGCTTTTCGCCAATGATAATTTCGGTAGCTTCGCCGACAAATCCCAGCAATTGTTTCTCGAGTGCTTTGCGGGCTCCGGCCGTTTCATCGGCAATGCGGTTGCGAGCCTCGGCCAGCATGGTTTCGATTTTATGCGCAGCGTCTTCCTCGGCTTTTTTGATAATATCAGTAGCTTCGTTGTGGCTGGCGGTCATGATTTTGTCGGCTTCAAGTCGAGCAGTTTGCATGATTTTAGCAATCTCAGCCTCTATCTGTGTTTTTTGCCGAGCCAGCTCTTCACCCAACCGCACGCTGTCGTCGATCGTTTTGCGCCGTGTCTCTAGCGTCGCCACAATTTTGCTAAAAGCAAATTTTTTAAGCAGCAAAAAGACAATCACAAAGGTGATGATCTGCAGCACCAGCGCCTTGACATCCACGCCAAGCGTAGCGATGCCACCGGCGGCGGCAAAGTGGGGAGCTAGCAATGTAACTGGCAAAACAGTAGAAATACTCAAGTCAAAAACCCTTGTCTAAACTTTTTAAGAAAACAACTCTACAGATTAAATCGTGAACACAACAACCAGCACGTAGATGGCGATAGCCTCCACCAGTGCGGCGCTAATTAACATAATTGGCAGAATTTTGGCGGCAGCTTCGGGGTTGCGGCCGACGGCCTTCACCACACTACTGCCAATCCAGCCGAGACTGAAGGCTGGCATAATGGTACCGATCATAATCGTCATACCTTTGACAAAACCCGGGTTGCTTAGTGCTGATGCAGTAGCTGCAAACGAATGAAACATTTTTTCTCTCCTTACGTTAACTTAATTACTTCTTACCATACCATATCATCTCGCGCTTGACGAGGCCGCCAGTTGTTGAGGGACTCCGGAATGATCAGGCGATAATTCTTCAGGATGGTCAGCTCCGTCGTGATGCGCCGTGCTGATGGACAAATATACAATAACCAGCGTCGTAAATACAAAAGCTTGAATGAAGCCCACAAAAAACTCCATCAAAATAAACGGCAGGGTGGCGATGGGACTACCAAAACCGGTGATACTCGATAGCACCAACAGCAACACTTCGCCAGCAAAAATATTACCGAATAGTCGAAGTGCTAAGCTGGCAATACGCGTAAACTCGCCGAGCACTTCCAGTAATCCCACAAAAAAGCTGACGGGATTCCACGGTTTGTTCGTAAAGTAATGCGTAGCGTGGCCTTTCAGCCCCAAGCGTCGAATAGTGTACACCTGAATGATAATAATCGAGCTAATCGACAGCGCCAACGTGCCGCTCAGGTCACTCGTCCAGGCTCGCAATAGCGGCGCCCCGTGATAGGTAATGGCGCCCACACCAGGCAGCAATCCAGCCCAGTTATTTAACAAAATAAAACAAAACAGGGTAATCAGAAACGGTGCAAACTGAGCGGCGCGCTCACGGTCCATAACCTCCGATGCCAGATTGGTGATTGCGTCGCAGGCAATCTCGATCAGCGAAATAAACTTGCCGCTAGTGTGAACTTCGATCCGCCGGGCAGAGATAATAAACACCGCCAGTAGTAGCAGACTGACGCCCCAGCCTAAGAGCATCGAGTTGGTAATTCCCAGCCCATGAAAATTAAATAACTTCTCAGCGTGCAGGACTACGTTCAAACTTACGGCAAACTGCGCAGTCATTTTTGACCGCCTTTAGCTTGAGTTTTGCCGTGCAAAAATTCCGGATAAGCTGCCGCGATTTGCTTGTAAACCAAGGTGACCGAAATAATCAGCGCCAGCAACATGCTGCCGATCGTAAGGACGGGTCGGGTGTGGAAGTGCTGGTCGAGACGAACACCAATTATAGACAATACTACGATCGGCAGCGCGATCCGCCAGCTGGTATCAAGTAACTGCAATGCCAAAACCGTGCCCGTTATTGGGGACTGGGCGGGAGAAGAAGCATAAGGCAGCTGAGTCGTCGTTTTGGCGGCTTTGTTCATTAACTGCAGTATATCATCTGTTAGGCAGCGCGGCAACCGCTTTCACGAGCGAGACACTTTAAATGGCGCTCGTGCTATACTTAATGTAATTATGAGTGACGCTACTATTACTATTTACAGCGCCGACTGGTGCGCCTTTTGCCATGCCGCCAAAGAATATTTAGACAAACTCGGCGTTACGTACACTGTCAAAGACGTTGACCGCGATTCAACAGCCGCGCCCGAAATGGTTGAGAAGTCTGACCAGCGCGGCATCCCGGTGCTGGACATCGCTGGCACCATTATCGTCGGTTTTGACCGCCCCAAAATCGATGCCGCCCTCAAAGCTAATAAATTTATATAGCGTTTAAGTTTTGTAAGCAGACACTACATTTGGTATAATTTTGGTAGTAATGGAGGGTTGTCAATGAGCGAGCTCCAGCCACCACGTATCATCTGGGATACAAATCCTGAAGGTGTCCCTCGGCTCTCTGCCTCATGGCAAGAACCGATTAGAGAACTTGAGCTGGCAATGGGCGAGTTCTCGGAACAAGAAGTATTGAATATCTTGCTTGATCCTAAAAGAACCCAAAACGACTCAAGGCGGCAATGTTGAACAATTACCCGATAGGGCAAGTGTACTGCGCAGTGCTTGGCGTAGGGTTTATGAATTAAAGGATCCATACGGACTAAACGTGTTTGATTTTTTTGAATTTGATAGACACACGGAGGCAATGATTAGTAAGCATCCCAAACGAGACAGTTTTTATAAAGATACCAGCCGCAGCAAAGAAGATCGCCTTCGCCGATTACAGATTTTCCGTTTCGCCGTTTTTGCCGGTCGTTTATCGGTCTCCGGTACACAAGAAAGTGCAGAGCAAGCCAAAGACGATCCACTGGGGCTGGAAGACGCTGGCTAAACTTGCTTGCGACTTTCCGCTTTCTACCCAATACTTATTGCCATGGCTTTTGAGGATTATAAAACCAAAGATTCCGTGGTGATTGTCTACACCGGCGAGGGCAAGGGCAAGACCAGTGCAGCCCTGGGACTCATGGCGCGAGCGCTGGGCACGCGGCAAAAGGTGGCGTTTGTACAGTTCATCAAATTTTGGGGTGTCGGGGAGCACGTCTTCATCCGCGACATTCAGCCGCTATTCAAAGACCAGCTGTTTTTTTACAAAGGCGGCAAGGGCTTTTACGACGCTGGCGAGCTGAGCGAGCAATCCGTCACGCCAGCTCAGCACAAACAAGCCGCGCTGGCAACCTACCAAACCGCGCTGGACTGCGCCACCAGCGGCGACTATGCTTTGGTAATTTGCGACGAAATCAACAACGCCATGCATGACGGCCTGCTGAGCCAAAAACAGTTACGCGAATTGATCGAACAACGCAGCCCCTCAACCAGTCTGTGCCTCACCGGTCGTGATTTTCCCGAGGCGCTCCTGCCTCTGACCGACATTGCCACGAGCATGACCAAGCTCAAACATCACTTCGACCAAAAGTTCCTTGCCAACCGCGGCATTGATTTTTAGGTTTTTGTTATAATTGGGTAGTGCCAGAGGAAGCTGCCCCAGATTCAGCAGAAGCTATTGAAGCTAGTTTACTTTTCGATGAACTTCAGGCCGTCTTTGGCGAAGGTTAATTAAAAAAATAACCTCTTAGCAGGTAGTCTCAGAGGATTTGCCCTTTGTGATATCGACAGATGGATATCTTGTATTTTAGGCAAACGAAATCGTACAATGGCTGAGATGAACCAGTCAACATTATATCTCATGCTTGGCTATCCGGGAGCGGGGAAGACGACGACGGCTAAGATTATCGCCGAGTTGACGGGTGCCGTGCGGTTGTCGTCGGACGAACTGCGGCAGGAACTATTTGAGCAACCGACGTTTTCACAAACTGAGCACCAGCGACTGTACCAGGAATTGGATGCGCGAACCGAGCAACTGCTGAGCGCCGACAAAAGCGTAATCTATGATGCCAACCTCAACCGCTACGCGCATCGCCAGGAAAAATATCAAATCTGTGAGCGCGCCGGCGCCAAATCGCTGCTCGTCTGGTTGCGTACTCCCAAAGAAATCGCTAAAGCCCGTGCTATGGATCCTGGCCGACGCCATCTAATACCCCGTGACGAAACGCCGGAAGCCATGTTTGAACGCATCGCCGAAATTATCCAGCCGCCGCAGGCGAACGAAGTCTATGTAGAAATAAACGGGCAAGACGTGAGCCGGGAGTCGGTAGCTCGTGCCCTGGAGGGACAATAAGCAGCTCCAGACGTCGGCGAACCAAGCAATTTGCACCGCTCATGATGTTGATTGTCGTCGGCTTTATCTGGGTCGGCCAACGTTATGGCTGGTTTAATCAACTCCAAAAAACAGCCACCAGTAACCAGCCGGGGCTCTACAGCATCAATCACTTTGTGGATGGTGACACCATTGCCGTTAACATGAACGGCCAAAGCGAGGAAGTGCGCTTTATTGGCGTGGACACGCCCGAAACCCACAAACCCAACACGCCGGTACAGTGTTATGGCCCGGAAGCAGCGGCTTTTGCTAAGGCCATGATTGGTAACGGACAGGTGCGCCTGGAATCCGATAGCCTAAGTACCAATCGCGACCGCTACAACCGCTTGCTGCGCTACGTCTATCTGCCGGATGGGCGCGATTTAGATGAACTACTCATCCAACAAGGTTACGGCTTTTACTACCCGTACTTTCCATTCACTAAATCATCTCAATTTCATCAGGACGAGCTGGCCGCCCAATCCGCCCACAAAGGTTTATGGTCTGCCTGCCATCCCACAGCAACCGACAGTGGCGGCTACACTTCAAACCCACAAGGTCAATAACACTACTTACAAAATTTTACGTCAGTCAAAGCAGTTATGGTTGTCGAGCAATTACGACTGCTATACACGGGTAGTTATTGAAATAATAAGAGGGCTGAGAACAATGGTAACTGAAGAATTGGTGCGCGTAGTTGATCTATTGAATAAAACTGTCACCGACTCTGGCTTTGGCCCGATTCCTAGCGCAAGCGAGGTTCCTAAGGGTGCAATCAGAGTCGTTGAATATGGTGAGGATGTTGCGTCAAAAATGGGGTAGTAGAAGTGTGTCGAAGTGATAATGCCGTCAGGTGTCTAGGACCTGAACACTGCCGTACGGTGAGTTACTGGCTCATTAAAATATATTGGGAATAGGAATCAGAATCTTTCAAGATTCAAACGACTAAACGACAGACTCAGCCACGGGGCTGACGCGCGACGGCGGAGCTGATTTGAAAAGATACGCCCACGAAAAACGTTGCCGCTGCGGATCATAGCCGCGGTACATCAAATGAATCGGCAGATATAAACCTAGTACAAACAGCACAATCGGATACATATAACGCTGGGCGTGCATATGGTGCTCGACATAGACTTTGGGGTTAGACCAGGCATAGTGCCAATAATCTTTGATGCCGGCGGCGGCCTGACGAGGAGCAATGCTCGCCCGCATAGCCGGGGCAAAAATTACTCGACGCTTGAGCTTGGCTAGATGTACCGCCAAGTCCAAATCTTCGTGATAATAACGGATGTGGCAAACTTCGCCGCGCACCGCGCGCCAGGCTTCAGCCCGCAGCGCCATATTGCCGCCGTACAAATATTGTTCGTTCATCCGGCCCATGCGCCGTGCTAAATACCGCCGAATATAACCGTCAACGGCATCAAAAGCAGCTTTAAGCCCAACGTCTCGATAATCCAGTAGTCCCGACGCGGCATCGACAGTCGGATCGGCAAACACTCGCCGTACGTTAGCCACCCAGTCTGGCGGTAGCAAGCTATCAGCATCAATTCGGCCAATAATCTCGCCGTGCGCCGCATCAAAGCCGCGGTCGCGGGCAAAGACCACGCCTTGACGCTTTTCGTGCAAAAGTGTAACGAAGGAAAAACGAGCGCCAATTTCTACCGTACGGTCAGTGGAGTTATTGTCCACCACAATCACCTCGAACGGCGCCACCGTTTGCCGGGCAATCGCCTCCAAGCAGGCAGCCAGCTGCGTTTCTTCGTTATAAACCGGAATAACAATGCTAAGCGTGAGTGGTGTTTGCATGATGCACTAGTTATACTAGCAGACATGCCTGGTAAAAAACCCAAGGAACCTAACCCGCAGTCCACATCCGTAATACATCATGCGAAATACGTCATACACCTGCTACGCCGCGGCTTGGGCGCCGTGCTACCAAAACGCCGCTGGCTCAAACGACTGGCTGTTAGTTTAATCATCCTGTTCGGTCTGGCGCTCGGCTCCATGTACGCCGTTGCCCGCTGGTATATCTGGAGTGAGCGCAACATACCGCTGACTATGGGCGTCACGTTTATTCCAGATTACGCCTCCTACCTTGGGCTTAATCCTCAGCAAACCATGAGCGCACTGATCAACAATATGCACGTTAAACAGTTTCGATTAGTCAGTTATTGGAGCGACGGCGAACCCAGCAAGGGACAATACGATTTCAGCCAGCTGGATTGGGAATTTGCCCAAGCCGATGCCGCTCATGCCACGGTCAGCCTAGCTATTGGTTTGCGCCAGCCACGCTGGCCGGAATGCCACGCGCCCAGTTGGATTGATACCAGCCAGTCGGCAGGCAACTGGTATCCTCAGCTTGTCAGCTACATCAGCGCTGTCATCAACCGCTACAAAAAAAATTCGGCGCTGCAAAGTTATCAGCTAGAAAATGAATATTTCAACACGTTTGGCCAGTGTCCGAGTGCTAACCGCAGCCAGTTGATAGACGAATTTAAACGTGTGAAGCAGCTTGACCCGCACCATCCAGTTATTATTTCGCGCAGCAACAATTACGGCGGTCTACCGCTCGGCCAACCGACGCCCGACGAATTTGGTGTTTCGGTGTACCGACGAGTCTGGAGCCCGTGGATCGGGCGCTACATGCAGTATCCGTTTCCAGCCTGGTACTATGCCTTTTTGGCCGGCGCTCAAAAAATCATCACCGGCAAAGATTCCGTCTTGCACGAATTGCAAGCCGAAGCTTGGCTACCCAATGGCCAAAGCATTCTAGCCAGCAGTTTGAGCGAGCAAAACAAGTCGTTCAACGCCGCTCGGCTCAAAGATACCATTGAGCTTGGTCGGGCCACTGGCATGAAAACCATCGACCTGTGGGGTGTCGAATATTGGTATTATCGCCTGACCGTCCTCCACGATCTGTCCGTCTGGAATACTGCCAGGCAGGCATTCGTAACTCAGCTACAGAAATAGTGCAATAAGTTTGCTATAATTAAACAATTATATCACTGAATTTACCAGTCATTGCGGCCGTTTCCAATTACAATATGGGAGAAGCGCTCGAAAATTTGCTGCCCGAGCTACTTGATGATCGCTAGGGTTATGATGAGGTTATAGTACTCGACGACGCCTCTATGGACCACAGTCGTGAAGTTGTAGAAGGCTTTGGTAGCGTACGTTGTGGCCGGAACAGAAAATATGGGCACTGGCGGCAACCGCAATCGTGTGCTTGAAGCTATTTCACATCAGGCAATTATTCACTGCGTCGACGCAGACATGCGTTTGGAGTCTGGGCACAATGCTGAGATTGCTCGAGATATTATGCCGCCGGACGGCATGGGCTTTATTGGCGGATTGGTGGTTTTGATCCGCAGCTTCGTAATCACGACATTCAAGACCTGGCTATTCGTATGTACTAAGAGGGGCTAGCTCGCCGCTTCGACCCTCTGTTTTCGACAATTCATACCGCCGTTTAGGTACGTCAAACAAGTCGGGGCAGGGAGATGTTCCGGGCCGAGTTGCAGATTGCTCGCAAACACAAGCTGCACAACTGGCTGCTGCCCAACGGACACTTTCGTCCAGGGCTGTAGTTTTCAAACTGAGAGCTTTGCGCCATACTTAGGGCTATGGTCAAGAAGAAATCCAGTCAAGTTAAGCAAATCTCCAATCGCCGGGCGCGGTTTGATTATGAGTTGGGCGAATCATTGGTGGCTGGGCTGGAGTTGACCGGCGCCGAAACCAAGGCACTGCGAATGGGTCATGGCAATCTCACCGGCGCCTATGTGACGGTCAAAAACAATGAATTGTATCTGATCAACGCCACGATTTCTGGCAGCAGCAGCGTGCCGATTGACGAGAACGAGCAAACCCGTGCCCGCCGGCTACTAGCCAAGCGCCGCGAGATCGACAAGCTCATCGCCGCCAAACAGCAAGGCCGCAGCATCGTGCCACTGGAAATCCTGACCCGCGGTCGGTTTATCAAACTGCGCATCGCCAGCGGCCGCGGCCAGCGCAAATACGACAAGCGCCAGGTGCTCAAAAAGCGCGAAGACGATCGTAGCTTACGTCGTTCTCAAAGCCTATAGTTCATATCTAAAACTCCTAGGATTTACAGACCACCGTTCGTCCTGTATTATAAAAGGCGAAACAATTTGTGGGTTTAAGAATTTACTTATGAAAATTGCCATGATGGTGCGAGGATATGTTCCTGCGCCGCGACCAAAAGACATTGTGTATGCGCCAATTGATCTGGCCGTTGCTATTGCTGAGGGGCTCGCTAAACGCGGCCACCAAATAGATTTTTACGGACCAGCTGGCACCCGTTTGGATGTACCGGTTAAAACGCGGGGACTCAGAGCACTTGTCCATAACTATAAGGAATTTCAGGAGCTTTTGGGCAGCGTTGATTTGTTAACACATTACGTCCCCGGCTTATGGGATCAATATCTCTCTAGCGAGATGTTCCGTCGGGCCGGTAATGGTGATTACGACTTACTGCATTTTCATCATCCCGAGACTGCCATGCCGTTTGCCCATCTTTTCCCCAGGGTGCCGATTGTTTATACCTTGCATGATCCAATTTATGGCTGGTATAAAGACATGTTCGAGCTGTATCGCTCATCAAACCAGTTTTATATCTCAATCTCCAACAATCAGCGCCGGCCGGCTTCCCATTTGCCTTATGCCGGCACGGTCTACAACGGCATTGACGTCTCGGCCTTTCCGTTTTCGGCAACCCACGATGACTATTTATTGTATGTCGGCCGAGTTGTACCGGAAAAAGGCGTACACAAAGCAATTAAAGTAGCCCAGGAAACCAACAATCGGCTAATTATTATCGGGCCAGTCTACGATGACAAGCAAGATTATTTCGACAAACAAGTAAAACCGCATCTTAATAAGGACATTGTATATCTGGGTTATCTGCCGCAAAGTGAAGTTCTGCCGTATTATCAAAAAGCTAAGGCTTTTTTGATGCCTATCCAATGGGAGGAACCTTTCGGACTGACCATGGTAGAATCAATGGCTTGCGGCACGCCGGTTATTGCGCTGAGGCGTGGCTCGGTACCGGAAATTGTGATTGATGGTCAGACTGGCTTTGTGGTCAAAACGCTGACCGAAATGCGTCGGGCAGTAGAGCGCATTGACAGCATTGATCGTCACGCTTGTCGTGCCCATGTTTTGGATCGATTTTCCACGCAAACTATGGTCAGCGGCTATGAGGCAGCCTTTCGCAAGATCATTCGCAATCAGGTTTCCAGCCGTCTGTCGCGCAAAATTAGCAGTACGCTCAAGACTCCTTTTCAACTGTCCACCACCAAGACGAAGCTATCAAAAGATTAAGACGAGAGTCTTTCTGTGTTGCGAGGAGTTAACAGCTTCGTATATAATCACTTGGTGTTATTCCGGGGTAGCTCAGCGGTAGTAGCGGGTGCCTGTTAAGCACTAGGTCGCTGGTTCGAATCCAGTCCCCGGAGCCATACCGAATGGTCATTACAAGACGCCATGTCACTGAATGGTTTGTAAAGTGTTATTCCAACCTTACGGCCTTCCAAAAACAGGTTCTGACCAAGCAATCCAATAAGTTCACGCTTTTCAGCAGGTTCAGCCCTCATAAATAGCTCTTTACCTCGTGCTGCAATATCTAATAGGTAGGCAACGGTGATGTAATACTGTTCGTCAGTCTTTGAGAGCTTGGCAAGTTTACCCTCGTGCTGCTTTTGTTGTTCACGCCATTTCTTACGTCTGGTGTCATACTCTGCTTGAGTAATACTACCGTCACATTTATCATCATAGGCAACTTCAATACGATTTTGCAGTTTCTTAATCTCAGTCGTATGGTAGTCAAACTGCTGGTTATTGAACTGAACCTTACTGCCGTGCGCTTCTTTGAGCGTTTGCTCAAGGCGTGGCATTTCATTGTCTGGGACTTTACACTCATCAAATAGTTGGCCTAGTATTTCCGTAATTTTAGCTTCTTCTAGCCACTCAATGTCATCATGCTTGCCAAACTTTTTACTCTTGCCCGTACAGTGATAGTAGGTGTAGTGGTGTTCATTACCGTTCCTTTGTTTTTTGTCCTTCGGCTCCATTGTTATGGCACAGCCACAGGTTTTGCAGTTCAGCATACCCCGATAGGTGTGTGGAATCACGCCAGCATATTGGCTTTTCTTGTTGCCGTGACCCGCTATGATGTCCTGTACCTGCCAGTAAAGGTCTACTGGTATAAACTGCTCGTAATCGTGAGGGTAGTAGGTGTCAGTGGCCTTGTCGTACATCTCACCAATATAAAAACGGTTCTTCAAAATAACGCCTATAGCACTCCAATCTAGGTGATAGTCATAGTCCGCCTCTATGCGCTGCGTCAAAGATTTGTACGAAAAAGTGCCAGTGGCGTACAGCTCATACATTTTTAGCGTTATGTTGGCCTTGAACTCTATTTTTTCTATCGTCTTATGCCGCTTATCAATTTCTACGTTCTTATATCCAAACGGAGCCAGACCAGGCCACTCGTGGGCGTCCAGCTTGGCGTACTTAGTGTTGATACCGTCCTCTTTCAGGCGGTTAAGCTGTTGCTTCGCCAGATATACTTTGGTGTCCCAGTCAGTAATATCCCGACCAACTGAACGGCTGGTAATCACTAGGCGGTCGTGGACAAAATGAAGTTCTGTGCCTTGCTGCAAGCGCAGGGTGTCTAGGGCAACGTGGTCAGCGAAGTTGCGGGTGGCACGGTCTACACGGAAGGCAATAATGGCTTCAATGTCTTTGTGCTTCCTAACGAAGGTTAGCATTTCATTAAACTTTTTACGGATTCCAGCGTCTGCCGATTCGCTAAACACATATTCGTGTACAACTTCAAAGCCATTGGTTTCGGCGTACTCCCTCATTTCAGGTAGCTGGATTTCTTCCAACGACAAGCCTTCGTCTTCCTGACGCTTCGTGGACACCCTCGCTAGTATTACTGCTTTTCTCATAACTGCTTCTTTATTATCTATTAGGCTCGTGGTTATTGCTATCGTAGTCTTCCAAGCGCACGGGCTTAAAATTGTTGAGGTCATGCTCAAGCACTTGAAACACCTCAGATTTCTGGCTGCGATACCGCAACTCACCGTTGGCACGTTTGGACAGCCGCATAAGTGCCTGAGTGCCTTTAGAGCCGACCACATCTTTCATAGCCCTTGTGCCAGAGTGTTTGCTTAAGACATACAGACCAACGGCATTAACAATCGTGGACATACTCCGTTTGGGATTCTGCACATAGAGGTCGCTAAGAAGCTGCAACGGGTCATCTACAGTGGCTTCAGTGATTTTGGGATATGCTGCATATAATTCCCGCAGATGGCAGGCTAGAACGGCCTTAGAGTAGCCCTGTGAACATATAGCGTTCAGCTTTAGGCTTGGTTCCAACTTTGCTTTGGTAAGCTGCTGTTTAATAACCCGTGCGTTGTTGAGCCGTACTTCCATTCGTAGTACCTCAAACGGCTTAACTATTTGGCGGTTATTGAATAATCCAAGCTGTGTTTGAGCGTCCTTATCAAACACGGCTTGCCCTCGCTTGTCCTTGTTAAGCTCCGCCAGTTTGTCGTAAAAGGCGAGTTCTTGATACTTGGAGTGGGTCTTATAGCCGTAGCCGTTATTTGAGTAGTCGCTAGTGCTGACGCTTCGCCAGCCATTCACATCACACTTTTGGAGTACCTGTATAACATCTCTGGCGGTCGTGTAATCAGTAAAGATAAAGTTTTTGGCATAATGCACACCTGCAACCCTAGCCGTGGCGAGTGTTTTCAGACCACCGTGAACCGTAATGTCATAGTAGTTTAGGGATTCAAGCAAACGCCTACAGAGTGCTATAAAGTCGCCCGTTTTCAGCTCGTCAAAATTATTGCCATACAGCAGCTTAGTTGCTGAAAACTGCACACGCAACCCAGCAGATAATCCACCAGAGCGTAGAGCCTTGTAGAGCGTCACATAGGGCAGGTAGCCGTAGGCAGCGACCTCTTGCTTTGTGGGGTTGCACTTGGCTGAAATGTACTTGTTCATACCCATATTTCGGGCGTCAGCACCAAGCACCGTAGCGGCGTTCGGCGTAAAGCGGTTAGTGTCACCAATAATAATGTCAGTCGGTGCTAGTGTTAGGGTTATCGTGTCTATTCCGACCATAATTCATTACTTCCTCGTACTTACTAAGCACCACTCGCTCAATCTCTTGACCTGCTTCGCCTGATATTGGGTGGAACACGTCTATTTGCCGTCCCGCCACTGGCTTAGTAGGGTACAGCAGCCGAAAGCCACCGCTAGGCCGAGTAATAATCCCGACTGAGCCGCAGTACAGCGCACCCTCAACTACGAAGCTGGCAAAAGCCACCAAACCACCTTGCGGCTTGATTGGCGCAACCTGAACTTCACTAATTTTCACGGCGTTTCGCAGCCAATCCTTGCTTGACTTGATAGCTCCTTAGTTGTCGCTCAAACTGGGTATTCACGTCCAACAAACTGTCCTTAAATGCTTCTGTTGGGATTGAATCGTTGGAAGATTTTGCAGACTGCAACATAGTACCAATGTCCCAAAACTTTTGCCCCCATTCGTCATAGTCCGTGCTTAAACGTGACAGTCGGTCTGGGCTGGCTACGAAAAGATAGCAAACGTGATGTGTCTTGCAATAATCGTAGGCTTCCTTCAAAACCTTACGCTGGTCTTGGCCGATAGCTTCGCACCACTTTACAATCTTCACACCCAAGCCTTGCGCCTTTTCGCTGATTAGCTGCTTTTGAACTTCAATGGATTGGTTGGTGTCCGTCTGGGCGGCAGTAGCCACTCGGCAGTAAGCCACCGCTTTATACTGGTGAGTTCGTTTTTGGTTCTTTACTTTGCTCATTGTCTTCTTGCTCCTTCATTACTTTTTTACGCTGGTCTACTTTGATTAACAGCTCGTAGACACGGGCAACTCGGCGCAATTCAGCAGCAGACCAAACTGGTGTCTGGCTCATTTGCGGGTTACTTTCGTCTGGGCGTTGAATCATAGCCCCCGTATCGTACAGGGAGCCTATATGGGCTGTCGGACAACTATAAAGAAATGCTTAAAGTAGTTTGACCGTGCTTTAGCTGTGGTCTTTGCGCCACTGCTTTGTTTCTTCTAAACGCAGCTCATCAAATCTCTTGGCAACAGCCGATTCACTTACGACAGGTGGTTGCGGTTTGTGTTTGTTATAGTAGTTTTCAAGTTTTTGCTCATCATCAAACTGCTTCCTTGGCTTTTTGTCGTACAGGGGCAGCTTTTGGGTATCATACGAGTCGTGTATTTCCTTAAATGTTGGGCGTGGCGTTTTTTGCAGTTGCTTAAAAACAGCGTACACCAGCTTGTCGTCCACTAGCGGCTTGTTTCGTGATTGCTTGCCAACACGCTTGGCCTTTTGCTTGCGTTTAATCAGCTTCCATACTTCATCAAAGTCTTTTTTCTTGATATTGCCGTCAAACGTGACAGTAAGGTATTCTTCGTTATCGTAGTCGTCCCAGTTGATACGAAAAGGCAGCTCACGGGGTAGTGGCATAACCCCACGCACCCCAATTACAAAGTGCATAACTTCGTCCAGCGTTAGTAAATACTTCTCTGCAATATCTTCTAGGTTTTGTGATGATTCACCAGCAGCAGCTCTAGTAAAGATATTAGTAAAAAGTTTAGAGCCGTCTTCGCCAGCTAGTCGCTCAACGTCTTTAATAAAATCTGGGTCGGCGTAAGCGTTCAGGACGTGCAACTCTCTCGTACTTTCGCTGCCGTGATTATAAGTGAGCGTTTTGTCCCAAGGCATACAAAAATAGTACCACCTAAGTAGTACGGCTTAGTCAACTTTTGGTACTAGCCCCAGACATCTTGCTCAATAGTGCTTAGTGGTTCAACTTCATACGGCACTTTGTGTGGCTTTGATTTGAACTCCACACGGTAGGCTTCAGCCTTCAGTTTTTCGCTTAATGTGTCCAGCATTTCAACCAACTTCACAGTTGGCACATCACCCAGCCCACGCTTTTTAAGCTCTGCTCGTACCGCTTCTAGCTGTTCTGACCACATTTGTAGACGGTGCTGCTGTCCAACCTTGTACTGTTCGTTCAAGGCTTCGTAGGTTATAGCACGGCGGTTCTGTATTTCTTGCTCACAGTCTTTCGCCCAGTTAATTAAAGTAGTCTTACTGGCTTTAATTTGCTTGGCAATCTTCTCATAGCTCACGCCCTCTACACGGAGTTCTATAAACTGCTGCATTTGTTCAAAAGTTGCTGCCATTTACTATTTATTATGAAGTAATGGGCTTGCCAAGAATAGTGAGAGGTATCGTTAGGAGCCTAGGAGCTTGTGTGTTTCAAAATCAGGATAGGCTTCATAAACGTTTGCCAGGACTAACTTTGTTAGACGGAGTGCCTCTGACAACACAGAGCCATAGGCATTTGGCATGTCAGGAGCGGGCAACAAATGGTATTTGTGCAGGGGATTCTGGCACGGAGTATATACCTCACGCCTTATTGCCGCCCACGTAGCGTGGGTGTAATTTGATGTCCAGTCATAGTAGTGGTCGTAATGGTCTTTCATGTCAGCCTCTATTGCACGGTTCCTTAAGTTGGCCTCGTCCCAGTCACCGAGGTTAATGTCCAAGAAGTCCATGTACCTTGACTCGTTGGCTACCAGCCATATATCTGCGAGTTCAACAAAAGCTGGCTTATCTCCCGCACGCATATACTTCAGGAATATCTTCTTAGCTTCACCCTGACCATGAAAGTAAAAATTGTTCCATGTATCGTCATTATCTTTTTCAGTTAGGTAGGTAACATTTACCCCAAGCTCAGTAAGAGTCCTGATTGCTGAACGGCCTAAAATGCCGCTACTGGACGGAGAGTTTTTCAACTCCTCTAAAATCTTGAGCGCAAATAGTCCAGCACCAGTCAGAACGTCCAGTTTGACTTTGGGCAAGTGTCCTTCGTTATACATTCGTATACCAGCCAGCTTCTGCCTATGGAAGCCAATGAAGTTCTCATAATCCGCTTTGCTGTAGTCATCTTCATCTTTTGGCGGGTCGGGGATTAGACATTCAGTTGAAGAAAAACAAATTGTCCAAAAATCGTCACACCATTGAGAGGGTTTATTGCTATCGTCATCACCCATATCTAAAGACACTTCCAAAGCCCGAATTGACGGTCTGGTATGTCGCATATCCGCAACGTTTGGGTATGACAAAAACTCCTCGCCCATTTCTGCTGGTACATGGATTTTGCCACCCAGTAGAAGTGGCATGAGACGAAACCAGCGACAGTCAGTTGATTCTTGTGACTGGTGGTCTATCGTTCTGGCAACGGTATCGGCTAATATGGCTGCGTCTTCTTGGTAGTCAACTTCCAGGTCAATAGCTGCCTTCCATAGCTCATAGTCAGGCAAGTATTCCCCAAAGAGCAGTAATGGTCTTAGGGCTTGCCGCAGCGAGGGAGAACTCGTAAGCGAGTGCATAATGACCGCCTTTTTATCGGCTGGGGCTTTTGAAATGCCCGTGAGTGTCACGTCAGTAATCCCAAGACGAACAAAATGTTCTGCCACTGGCTTAAAAATATCAGTGAAGGTGTTCAGGTCTAACCTGTTCCGAATCAACGATACCCATATCATTTCTGGCAGTACCTGATTGAGCCACGACCTGTTACGCATATTAGGCAAGTCAGCAAAAGCTCCCCTCAAGACCTTACCCGTTTGCTTGTAGCTGTCTAGGGGTGTAAAGTTCAGTGACTTAAAACGGTCAAAACTACTCATATCTGCTATTGTACGGCAGTATCCGACAGTGGTGGTATGATTATCGTATGGCAACAGACCCAAATACCATTCATCATTACAACCAGAACGCCGATAACTACCACAGGCACGTTTCTGACCCGACTGAGAGTACGTTCCACTCGTACTACGAAAAGCCAGCTATACGTGCTGAACTACCTAGCTTAGATGGGCTTGAGGTTATTAGTATCGGCTGCGGTAGCGGCGTAGACACTCGTTGGCTTGCGGACAATGGTGCAAAAAAAGTTGTTGGCGTAGACATATCTAGCGGTCTGCTTGATATAGCTAAGGCCAATAATCCCGACATTGAGTTTCACGAAATGGATATGGAGCAGCTTGGTTTTGATGACGAAAGTTTTGACCTAGCCTATTCCAGCCTAGCCATTCACTATGTAGATAACTGGGTGCAGCCGCTCAAAGAAGCCCGTAGGATACTACGACCAAACGGCTTGTATATATTTTCTTGCGGCCACCCGCTTGATAGTGCCGTAGCATACGAAACCAAAGACGACTTTAAGTACGCACTGCTAGGCAGGAAGGTTAATCTTGAAACGAGGGAGCGAACAATTTATGGCAACTACCTCGCACCAGAAAGTGATGGAGTTAAACCCGTTAAGGGCATATTGGCTAATGGTGAGATAACGGTATTCCAAAGGACGTTCAGCAAAATGATTGAGCAGATTCTAGCTGCTGGTTTTAGCATTGAAAAGCTAGTGGAGCCGCAGCCAACCGAGGGAATGAAGACGGCCGACCCAGAGATTTACAAACAGCTCACCAAGATACCAACCTTTATGATTTGGGTGCTGCGAAAACAATAATGAGCGAGGCAACAGTAATGAAACCAGAGTTTGATAGTCAGTCCGTAACTATAGAACGTGCAGTACCTGATGACGCCGAGGCGGTGTGTGGTGTGCTGCGGCAAACTTGGCTGGACACTTACCCAAACGCCGAAGCTGGCATAACACGTGAGGACATACGGCTCCGTGTTGAAGGTGAACACGGGGAGCGCATAGCGCAAAACATTGAACGCTGGCGAAATAGAATTGAAGCAACTGACGGCCAGACAGCAGTCTATGTAGCTCGTGTTGACGGCAAAGTCGTGGGTATGACAGCTCCTGGTTTTATAAACGGACAACGAAGAATTGGCGCAATATATGTGCTGCCAGAAGCTCAAGGCAAAGGTGTTGGTAGCGGTTTAATGCGAAAAGCATTAGAGTGGCACGGAACTACCGAAGACATCTATCTCGCAGTGGCAAGTTATAACCAAAATGCCATTGATTTTTACAAACGCTTTGGCTTTGAACCTACTGATAGGGCTATTAAAGATGAGGGTGATGTATTCGGTGGCAAGCAAATACCAGAGATTGAGATGATACTCAAAGCAAACACCACCTCGCCAGAGGTAATTAAGCACGAAAAACAGGCTATAGGCGGCCTTGCTGGGCTATCAGACCAAGACACCATTACCTTGAATGATAGTGGCTGGGACAGCCGTGCTTATAACATAAACAACGGTCAGTATTTCGTGAAGTTCCCCCGTAATGAGAAGATTCGGGGACGTTATGGCTACCAAATTGCAGCACTCAAATTGGCTACCACTATTGATTCGCCAGTTCATGTTTCAAAAGTAATGTGGGAAGACCCCAACAATGACTATTTTGGTTACGAAGGCATACAAGGCGTACCATTGACCGAAGCACTACCGACCTTAGATGAGCCAGCAAAACAAGCGGTAGGCGCAGCAATAGGTAACTTCCTGCGCCAGTTCCACCAACTGCAATTACCCGAAGCCAGACCAATGGGCTTGGAACAGGAAATTAAGCAACTACAAGACTGGTATCAAAAAGGTTTGCACCTTAGCAGTAAGGTTTTTACAGAAGATGAGCAGAGCAAGCTACACGAAATGGTCTACGACAAGTGGCCGACCCAACTAACAGCTTTAGGCAGCGTTCTTGCACTGTGTCATGGTGATTTCCACTTTAGCAATATCTTTTACGGGGATAATGGCGAAGTTGGTGTTATTGATTTCGGGGACGTGTGTAATGCCGACCATTCAAAGGATTTTGCTGATTTTGAAGACGAAGTGATATTTGAAGCTGCGCTTACGGCCTACGCCAGTGATGATGATAAGCTCCTAGAAAAAATACGGCTCCGTGAAGATATGACCCGAATCATTACGCTAACTGCTCAACTTATAAAAAATGGAGAGCAAGCAGCGCAGGAAACTATCGCTAAAATACGAGAATCCTTGCCCAAATAACTACAAATTGTCATTGTGTCATAATAGGTTTTTTAACAGGGGCGGGGTTAAAAAGATGTCGCCCTTGACAAAGCACTTTGTCGCTCAAAAATGGCGTTGACCCCTGTTAGGACATGACGTCCAAGGTAGAATGTGCGACATAGAAATAAGCTATAATCAAAGGCATGGCAATAGATAGTTGGTGGCAATTTGGCGAGGGTTCGGGTCATTGGGGTTCAGACCTGGCTCTATATGAGATTGAGTGCGCTTTTTGCGAGGAAAAAGGAAACTGGGAGCTGGAACACCACGCAGCAAAGACGAAAGCTAAATCCCACAAGGTACTAAACTTTGACACCTACAAGTGTGGCAACTGCGCCAACTATATAATGGTGTTCTGGTCAGCTAGTGAGCATAACTCTGGTGGCTACAATCCTGCCCAAGGACTTCATGCGTATCGGACTGTGCCGTTCGCCATAGGCGGCTGGGACGGCGAGGACTACTGGCCTGACAACGCTAAACGACATTGGAAGCAAGCGCACAACGCAGTAAATCGTGGTGACTATGACGCAGCCGTAGTTATGGCAAGGTCTGCCGTGCAAGCAATCGTGAGGGATAAAAAAGCCAAGAAGGGCGACTTATATCACGAGATTAACGACCTTGTAAGCCGAGGTGTGATACCCAATATCGTTGGTGAACTTGCCCATGAAGTCAGGGAGCTGGCAAAGCCGTCAGCGCACCCTACAGAGGACGAAAAGCCTGTAGAGCCGAAAGACGCTAGAGAAATAGTAGAGTTCCTTGATATTCTTTTGGGGTACGGGTACGACCTGCCCAACAAAATTAACGAACATAGGGAACGTCAAGGTAAAACACCATTGTCAGATGAGCCTAAAGATGAGGAAGCCAAAGAAGCTACTGCTCCTGAAACTCCATAACACCTAACTTACGACAGGTCGTCTGCTACTTGGGCAAATGCTATATCACGATAGTCAGTAACAATTTTGCGGATTTCGCCGACCTCACCTCTGTCGGTGAAGGCAATTTCATTAAAATCAATCAGAACAGTACGACCACATACTAATGAACTCATGTGACCAAAGGCTTCGGCATAGATGTTGCCACGTAATGCTTCATAGACCCGACTATGAAAATCTGTTGGCATATCCTGTGCGCTCCTAGAGAAAACAGGTACTCTATGCTTGTCTTCCTCTACAATGTGCTGCCCATTTTGGCTAAAATCTTCCGTGAGAATACCTACTGTACGGGAGCCGTCAGTAAGACCCATTGTAAAAAGTGGAATGGCAGACCTTAGACCTTCATCTCGGCGCAAAAGTGCTTCCGCAATAGCTATTTCGTCCAAGGCACGGTCAGGGCTTACAAACGTACCTCGCTTCTTAATGCCTACGGGGACAACATCACCAAGCGTTTCGCACCATATATCGCCTAGGGGTGTGAACTCTTGATATGGAGCGTCTGCTATAGCTCGTTGCAGGTCTGGGTTTAAGTCAAATCCAGCAAAGATTTCTGCCGAATCTCTTAGATAACCTACGGGACATTGTTCAATGCGACTAACTGACACGGTATCCTCTTAATAGCGTTAATTGCTGCCTACTATACATTATTTTGCCATTTTTACAATCAAAAGGTTGTCAAGAAGGTGCTGTCAAATGCGCCAACCTGTATTTAGGTGGTCGTAGCCCAAGCCTAGCCGCCAAGTCTAACAGGTAATTACTGTCCACTCTGTACTCAAAAGTTAGGTCAAGGATTGAGTGGTGAAGGGGGAGCCAATTTCCAGTTTTAACCATATTTGCGATTGCATCAAATGGTTCTAACAGGGTAAAAACCAACTTTTCATTGTCTAATTTGGCGTTCGGAAGTATGAAGCTAATAAGGTACCTTTTCTGTTCTAGTTTCGTACTCTCGGCAGCAAATAGTTCCGCACCTCTGCATGCACAGCTTCAGTATACTGCGTAGTATCTACAAAATGATGGTTATGATTTTGTATGCTCGACACCTGAAAAGTCATGCGGCAAGGGTGGGTCGGGTGTATAGTAATCAACAGTAGGGACTAGAAATTTATGGCGGCTATATTTACTTCATTATTTCTTCTTGTACTTGTTTTGTTAATTTGGGGCATTGTTGCTCCCAATAAATTGACTAAGCTTATGCTCAAGAAAAACCAGAAAAAACTTACCCGTAAACATTTTGGCCTCGGCTTTGGGGCTATTGCTGTTGTACTTCTGGTACTCATCGGAGCCTCAGCTCCTCATCAACTATCTAAGCCCCAGTCCATTCAATTGACTACCACCAAAAGTGCACAGACAACACCCAAAACAGCTGTAACAGAGAAAACTACCACTCAAACCAAGGCTGTACCATTTACCAGCACCACTGTACGGGACGCTAGTTTAGCCCAAGGTACCATTACGGTCACTACTCCAGGCGTTAACGGGGTGGAGACCTTAACCTACCAAGATACGTATACGAACGGTCAACAAACAGCTCAAAAGCTTATCAGTGATGTTGTTACTTCTCAGCCAGTCACGCAAATCACATCTGTTGGTACATACGTCGCGCCCACACCTGCACCCACTACGGCTTCAACGAATTGTACGAATGGCACATACGTTAACTCTGCCGGTAACACAGTCTGTAGCCCCGAAACAGCGACTACGGCACCGGCTGGAGCTACGGCTCAATGTGTTGATGGTACCTATAGTTTTAGTCAATCAAGGAGTGGGACGTGCTCGCATCATGGCGGAGTGGCACAGTGGCTGAACTAGCAACAGGAGAAGATATATTGCTATGAAGCAGGCTGCATTAACTACCGTTCTTACGCTTACAGGATTTAGCACGAGGGCTTATTTTAGCCGGCGGAAAAAGCAGTGGTGACGGGTACGCCTTCAATAAACCAGTAGCTATTCAGTGCTTGAAATAGCTGAAGCACTTGGAGGAGAAACCAAATTCATTGAGGGGCGACCGGGACGCGCAGACTCTGGAGAGGCACCTACAAAAGTAGTTGAGGCTGCTGTTTCCTACCAATACAATAACAGCGATTCTCTTTAGAATACTAAAGACTATAGATCATAAAGCCTTACCCAATTCTACTTCCTCTGAGGCAGTTCGGCCATAGCACTATTGTTTGTTGATGTATATCAATCCAAACCGCTGCTGCTTGCAGGCCAGGAACCAAAGCATTACCGTGTAGCGTAATGAGTAATCAATTTCGTCTAACGACTTCTGCCTCTGGGGTAGAAAGTTCCCCACAAACATTAACTGAGCAGGAACGTGCCGCCATTGCCTTGCTGCACGCAGCGAGAGAAGCAAGGCGACACTACCTCAACTGATCGCAACAGACGGAACGCCTGTTGGAGATAGTGATATGTATTTTGCCCTGGGTTTGATACAAGAAACTGAGCGGGCGCTGCAAGCTGAACCTCAATTCTAACCCAAACCCTAGTCACCGATTGATTTCCAACCAATTATCTCTAGCACTTCCAGCAGTTCTAGATATTTGTGGTGATCGCTGGATGAAATTTTTTACGAAGAAACGCTTGGTAATACTTGAAAATAATCACGCCGATGAGCGTTAATCCATAAAAATACCAGATCACTTGATACCAATTGCCGTGTAGTTGGCTACCAAGCCGCAGCCCATGGTAAAAGATAGCAATCATGGCGGCGTCGTTGGCATACAGCACATACTTCCACCAAGATTTTTCACCAAACCAGCGGTGCAGCTCAAACGCCATAAAAGCCAAGAAACTAACCGTTCCCAAAAGTACGATCCAGCGTATGGAAGGCACGACATAGCCGGTTAAACTGCCGAGTGGCAAGCCAAAACCATCCCGGAAACGTTGATAAGCCAGCAGCCCAGGATGCAGTAAAATAGCAAGCAGTACCACAAAGCTCGTAACCTTAAAATACAGATCAAGATCAGCATGTTTAAGCAAAGTTTTGTGCAAAAAGTCAGCCATATAATGGGACCACATGACACTAAACGCAACCAAACCAAACACCGGAAACAGTTGGTAGATAGACAGCTCACTTAGCCGCCAACCAAAACTGTCGCCCCACACTATGCCGGCCAAGACAGTAACTACTCCGGCGAGCATCCAGGGAACAAACGACTGCCACCGCAGATCAGTTGAAGATTTAACCAGCCTAGTTGATTTATTTGTCATAGAAGGATATGATTAGTTTAGTAAAGTAACTAAATGGTAGTATAACATGAACATCTCAACTGCAACCAGCGGCATTTTATTCACTAAAGCCCATAAGATAGCTCGCAATCGAGCCTGCGCTGTGCTGGCCAAGCATGAACTAAACCCTACCTACTGGTTTATACTGGCTGCTGCTCTGGAATCACCAGAAGGAATTCGTTTATCCAACGTAGCGACACTGTTGGGCGTTAAAGCACCGCTCATAACCACCCAGGCCGGAGACTTAATTAGCCGCGGCCTCATTCGTCGTATCGCTCATCATACCGATGGGCGAGCTAAGCTATTGGTTATAACTGCACAAGGAAAACAGCTGGCCGCAACCATTGAACAGGAATTGAGCGCAGCAATTAGTGTCTTAATGGCGGGCTTGAGCCAAGCTGAAATTGCCGTCTTTCAAAAAACTCTGCAAACAATTATCGCTAACGATCAAAAATAAAAACTTGACAGCAATTTAGTTAAGGCATTTAATTAAATAGTCTAATTAAGTAAGCCGTGAATGGCAAAAGGAGGGTTCGTGGAAAATTCATCAAAAAAAATGACCGGTATGGGTATCGGGGTCCTTATGTTAGTGGTTGGTGGACTAGTTGGTTTCGGTATTACCAAAGCAGCGGCCAGCCATACGGAAAATAATTTAAAGCAAGAGATTCAAACAGCTCAAGCGTCAACGACTGACACGAAGGCCGCCGATTTGCGGGCCAACCTGGTGACGCTGGGGGTTGAGCATATGACGCTGACCGATCAGGCAGTTGACGCTGCGCTAGATGGCAGCCCAAACGCGGCAGCCACAGGTGCGGCTTTATACAGCAATGGCAATGACATTGGTGCGGCAGTCGGCAGTGTCTATGGCAAAGACGCCGAGACGACATTTGACAGCGTCTGGAAACTACATCTTGATGAGTTTGTAAAGTACGCAGTCGCGGGCAGCAAGGGTGACACTGCCGGCAAACAAGCCGCTTTGGACGCTATTGCCACCGGTTATACCAAGCCGCTGAGCCAGTACTTGGCCAAGGCCAACCCCAACTTACCGGAAGGCACACTTGAAACGGTACTGGGTGACCACGTGGCGATGACTGCCACCATGATTGACGATCACGTTGCTGGCAAGTATACCGACGAAGCCGCTGAGCTGAGCATGGCCAACCAGCATATTGAAGGCATCTTTAGCACGCTGGCCGGAGCGATCGTTAAGCAATATCCATCTAAGTTCTAGAGATGAGCAAGAAGCACATTGGACTAGTTTTTGTGGGAGCCATCATCGCAATCACCTTGGTTGCGGTGGTGGCCATCCACCAGCACAAGTCGGAAAATATGGCCATGCCAATGGGCATCCCCGCAGCGGCTGTAGCAACAAGCAATATCGCCATTCATGACTTTATGTTTAGCCCGATGGCAATTAAGGTTAGGGTAGGCACCACCGTCACTTGGACCAATCAAGACAGTGTCCACCACACTATCACCATGGACAATCGTTCGGCTGGCGGCCCAGCAAGCGGCGAAGTAGGGCAGGGACAAACCTATAGCTACACATTTAGTAAGGCGGGAGCCTATACCTATCACTGCATGCCTCACCCCTACATGCATGGCACCGTTCTGGTCACAAACTAACAGCAACCCATCTGCCTATCTATTTTTGATAAACTATCTGTATGGAATTTAATTGGCTCATCGGCGTTGGATTATTTTTTGCCGCCACACTGCTGGATGCTATCTTTGCCCTCTATACGGTGGCCGTTATCAATACTAAGCCCTTGAGGGCTGCCAGCCTGAGTTTTCTAACCTATACCCTAGAAGCCGTCGGCGTAGTCAACTACGTTCATGACAAGTGGTATCTGTTGCCTTTGGCTGCCGGAGCGTTTTCGGGTAGTTATATTGTGGTCAAGTGGGAAGCCGTTAAGAAAGCTAAAACAAAATAACTAAGCACCCATCACTTAACCTTTATGAATGCAGAGAGCGAGCTCGTGGCCCTATCGTGGCCGACAATATCGACACAATAACGAAGCACGTTGGACTTTTTACAAACTGGCTTCTTGCGGCGGAAGCATTTCCAGTTCTTTGGTTGGCTGGTTTTCTGATTCGGCCGGCTGTTGCCTGATAAAACTATAGCCCAACTGACAGCTGCCCGCTACAGCTATTCCCAGCAATATAAGCAGTGGCGCAGTGTTAGGGTCTGTGGCTAAACCAGAGTAGTAAGTACCTAGACTTTGACCGACAAACCAAAATACAAGCGACAGGGCTATGCCCGCTCCGACCGCGATTTTATATATTTTGCCGGGTAACAATATCAATAAACCAATGGCAACTTGCAGCAGGGCCAAGCCAACTACAAATCCAAAACCCTGGCTATGTATGAAGTTAGCGGTGTGAATGTCTAGGGTACTCAGCCAGCCAGGCGTACCATTTCCGGCGTGGGCAGCAATCGTCGAGGCAATGTCCGACGTGGTATTTTGGCCGGGCAATAACTGATAAATCGCACCGACAATCCACAGCGCCGCCCAGACAAACGGCAGCCAGTAGGCTGGCTTCTTGTCGTCAATCTGTTTGTTTTGGGCAGAGGCGCGAGGTAGTACCGCCAGAGCCAGCACGGCATATATCAGAGCAGCCCCCGGGGCTCCAATCAGCAGCGACGTATGTCCGCTCAACAGCCCGCCCAAGCCTTCGCCCATGTACCACACGCCCAGTCCCCATGCCACTGAAGCCAGCAGGCCAAGTTTGAGAGTTGCTTTTCGTAAAATAAGTACGCCAAGCGCTAATTGTATGAGCGCAAAGCAGGCATTAAAAATAGCCGGGTGCAAGAGCAGCGTATGAATTTCAAAATTAATCGGACCGGACACTACCGCCGGCTGCCCTTGGCCGGCCGGAGCAATGACCTGGGTAGCGAAGTTGCTGCCAAACATTTGGTGCTGTAGTTGCAGCGCGCCGTCAATCAGCCATAAAATTCCCAGAGACACTTGAACGCCGCGTTTTGATGTAAGGGTTTTTAAAAAATTGTTTAATGCCATCTTCATCGGGCCTATTTTTCTATATACCACTATAGCAATGCTTAAGCGATATAGCTACAGCCATCTATGCTTGTCGACAACCATAAGCTTGACATTTTTGGAGGACAGCGTATTATTTCGAGTTATGGACAATCAAAACACACAACCCACAGTATCAATACAACCCGCTCCACTAACAACAACCGAACCTGCACCGGCTCCCGCGCCAGAAACACCGCCGCCGCAACCACCTGTGGTCACGGCTCCGCACGCCAAGGGTATGATCGGAAAATCAGTGCTCGTGCTGCTGGTTGCTATTCTTTGCATTATTGTTGCTGGAGTCGGTGGCTACGCCTACGCCAACAACAAAGCAAAAACCAGCGAAGCAGGCTTAAATAGCCAAATTGCCGGCCTACAGTCAAATTCACATCAATTGCCAGCCGGCTCCACAAAAGTCTCTGACTGCATACCAGACATGGGCTTCCACTATCTGCCCAAAGGTTCTGACCCGCTCTACGGCCCGTTTGTTTTAGTCAACAAAGAAGGCAAGGTGATTGGCCTGGAATACATGGCTAGTGCCGATATGTACACGCCGATCCCCAACACCAACCCTCCGGTTCAACTTATCGAAAAAAATAGTCCGTTGTTTGGCTGGAAGTTTGACCACATTGAGTTCAGTCACCTGCCACTTGGACACGAAGGCTTCATGAGAGACCATATCGATATTCATCTCTTTACCGTTACTGCCGATCAAGAAAAACAAGCCTGCGTGTAATAAACCTCCGGTGTTGCGGGGTTTAGCAACATTAACGTAGCTTGCGATTTGGATGTGCAGGTTAGTGCTGGACTATATAATTAACTAAATTTCAAGTTGTTTCGTAATCTGCTAAAGGTTATTATTAGTCCTATATGTGGTCCGGTTTAGGTATTCGTCAAAAAATATTTGCACTGTTTATGATTACGGTGCTAGTACCGTTGGTGGTCATTAATGTTATTTGGCTGCACTCGTCACAAACTGCCCTTAAACAGGCTGCCGCCAATCGTCAAAGTATTTTACTGAGCACCTCGGCCCAAAGAGTTAACGAAGCCTTAAATGCCAAAATCAGTAATGTTGTTGGCCACTCGCAAGACCAAAATGTTATTGACATAAACATTGATCAGGCCAAGCTTGCCTTAATGCAATATGCCAATCAGGACAGCGACATTCAGCGAATCGCTCTGGTTGATAGTGCTGGTAATGAAAAAATCGTTATTCAAGGAGGTGCCTTTAACAACACCCTCACAAACGTTAAGAGCAGTAATGCTTTTAGTGTTGTCACACAGATCAGTAATCAAGCCTACATTAGCGGGGTGAGCTACAATGCCAAAAAGCAACCAATTATTACCATTTCTGTGCCGCTGCTGAGTCTCAGTCACCTTGGTGATCAAAATCTGTCGGACGCCGAAGCCTTGGCCAGACGCTTTGGATCGGACGTCAAGGGAGCTTTAATTGTCGAGATTAATTTAAATAGTTTATGGCAATCGTTATTGTCGGCGAAACTCGGTAATGATGGCTATGTCTATCTGGTGAACCAAACGGGGGCACCAATAGCCTATCCCAATGAAGCTTTTATTGGCTCCCATCCTAGTCTAGCCACTACCACCGAGGTGAACAATGCCGTCAAGCTACTCCAAGCGCCAGACCTCCAGACCAAAGCAACCAGCTACAAACCAAACCCTTCCATTACTACCTCTGAAACTGGCGTGCAAGTTTTAAGTAGCTACTACCCAATTAGCCTGACACAGTGGGCAATCATTGGCGAGGAGCCGATTGCCAGTGTCTACGGTGCCGCCAATAAAGTAGCGGTTATCGCGGTTATGATTTTCCTGATAAGCATACCGACAATTGTTGGACTAGTGTTTTTGGCAACTCGCAGCATTATTAAACCAATTCACGAACTGACAAAAGGTGCCGTTCGTATCGGCAGTGGTGATTTTAGCCACCCCCTGGAGGTCAAAGGCAAAGACGAGCTCAGCGTTTTGGCGCGAACCTTTAATCAAATGGGTCACGATCTGCAGGGGCTTATTGATCGTTATCGCAAACAAAATATCGATCTGCTGTCCGAGCGGACAAAATTGCAGGTCGTTCTCAATACCATTGCCGACGGGGTTATAGCCTTGGACCGTGAATTTAAGATTGTACTGGTTAACAAGCCAGTAGCAACCTTGATTGCCCAAACCGATCCAACCGTTTTGTATGGCCAGCGCTGGCTAGATGTCTTTAATCTAAGCTACAAGAGCCAGGCCTTTCATAATCAGCTACTCACCAGCGAATCACCGCATTTTAGTGAGCTGCAGCTAAGCCTCCAGGCAGCCGAAAAGTATATAGACCTAACTGCCATTCATCTTGCCAGCGCCCCTAACGGCATAGTCTACATTCTCACTGTCCACGACATCACCGAAAGTAGGGAACTGGAAAACATGAAGCTTGACTTCGTGTCGATGGCCGCCCACGAGCTGCGCACGCCACTGACCGCCGTACACGGTTATCTGGAGCTTGTGGCTACCGATCCATCCAACTCCGCGGGCACGAAGCAGTATATCCAGCGAGCGCTGGCTGTGGCTGATCGGCTCGGCAGTCTCATCAATAATCTGCTGTCGCTATCGCGGATTGAACGTCGTACGCTTAAACTTAATATGGTCAATCTGGATTGGGCAGCCATTATTACAAGCGAGGTAAAAAATCAAAGCTTCTCCGCCCAAGCCAAGCACATCAACATATACTGCCAGCTACCCGAGCAACCCATAAGTGTCGTAGGCGACGAATTGGCCCTGCGGGAAGTTCTGGGTAATTTACTTAGTAATGCTGTGCATTACACCGATAATAACGGTCAAATAACCGTCAGCGTGGCCATAGTAAAAGAGGGAATCAAAACCATGGTGACCGACACCGGCATCGGCATTCCCGAAGAGTCTTTGGGCAAATTATTTACCAAGTATTACCGCGCCAAAGGCGGGTTGACCACCAATTCCCAGGGTACTGGGATCGGCTTGTTTATCTCCAAGAGCATTGTCGAGTCTCACGGCGGCTCCATTGGCGCCACTTCGTCCTACGGCAAAGGCTCGACCTTTTACTTTACCCTGCCGCTGCCTGATCCTGGCAAAATCACCTCGCCGCCAAACACAGCCGCCGAAATAAAGCCGGAAGCAAGGAGCAAAGTTGAGTGGTTTGAATAAAATTCTATTGGTCGAAGACGATCCGGACATTAGCAATATCTACTCTTTGGTGCTAAAAAAGGGCGGCTACAACGTAGAAACGGCTATGAACGGTAACGAGGCGCTCACGCAAGTACTCTCCTTCCAGCCGGACATAATATTGCTGGATATCATGATTCCGGACATCGATGGGCTGACCGTGCTTAAAACCATTCGAACGGCACCTACCTATAGCCAGACTCAGCCCAAGGTGCTCGTGATGTCCAATCTGGCTAAAGAAGACGTCAAAGAACAGGCCAAGCAATACGGCGCTCAGGGCTACGTCGTGAAATCCAACATCGTACCCAGTGATTTAGTTTCAATTCTTCAAGAACTCCAAAATCGACCCAATACTCAGGATCAGCCGGTGTAAAAAATAGCATATCGCAAAATTTAGCACACCAAAACCCTGGTTCGCGGCTGCGCTATTGATGACCGGGGAATTAGACCTCTAAATTTGACCGCCGTAGTGAGCGAAGTCAGGCGCCTTAAACTTTAAACTGAAAGCCTAGCTGTAACCTGGGAAAAAGTCCACTTTAATATGACGGCGGCTCACGCCAAGTTCCAGCAAGATGGTTCCCATTGCCTGTACCATGGCAGGCGTACCGGAAATATAAAATATCCGCTCGGCATAATCAGAAACGGCAACTTTAATTAACCTACTATTGATGGCGCCAACCTGCACGTTAGACTTAGCAGATACAGCTTTATGACCAGTCAGCGTGTAGATTGTTTTGATACCAACAACTCGTTCGGCCTCTTTAAAAATATCTCTGTAAGCTAAGTCTGCTTCGGTTTTGGCAGAATACAGAAGCGTGATGTTTCGGCGCTGTTTGGTATCTATTAAAAATTTGGCCATGCTCCGAAAAGGGGTAATACCAATGCCGCCCGCAATAAATACCAGTTTTTGCTTTGGATCTTTGGGAAGCACAAAATCACCGGCAATTTGCGAAGCTACAATTGTTGAATCCTGGCCTAGATGTTGCATGGCTCTTTTAAAACTACTGCCGTTGGCATAAAACTTTACGCCAATGTGTAGATCGGACTCAGTGGGCGATGACGCAAGCGTAAAGTATCGGCGATTGCCCCGCGAATCAGTCTGGTGATGCGGCAGTGTCCATTCCATATATTGACCGGGCTCAAAAACCAGACGTTGATTTGGTTTAAAAACAAAATCCAGCGTGTTGGCGGCAATTGCTACCTTTTCCTTTAGTACCGGAAACAACTTAATTTTGGGACTCACCACATAGGCGTATACATTGCCGGCTATAAGCGCCAACTCAGGCGATGCATAAAAATTAAATATATGAACTTGCGGCGGCAATAATACGCCAACAATTGCGGCATACCACGTCTGTTTCTTGGCGGTTACCGGTGAAGTAAGCGGTTCGGTTAACATGACGAATCCTAGAAATAATAACGGCGAACCCAGCACTATATTGTGCAGATTGGATCCAATACTTGCTTTCGTCAGCAGCGCATATACGATAGTCGCCGCAGACGCAGACGCCAGAAAACTGGCGATCATATTACCTCGGTGAATTTTTCTAGCAATCAATAGACCGCCAATAACAACAAATGGCAACATCACAGCCGTACCAACCCACCAGCTGGCACTTTGCCTAGGCCCCAATGCCGTTAATACCACTGCGATAGCTGTCGGGTTAAACACGTGTTTTTTGCCAATCGTCAGTATATATTTTGAGGCCATAGCCAATCCGGAAACCGCCAGCAAAAACAGAATGCCAAACCCAGTAGGATTGGGCGTGATAATCAACGTCAAAATTAATCCAGTAATTATGGACGATTCACTGCCGGTTGGAGCGTCAAAAATATAAGCCAGAACTTTGTTGACAGTCCAACAGGTGGCCACCAAAATTAGCGTGGAGATTACTATAAACTGCGGCTTATAATGAAGATCGCCAAACAAAGCAAGGCCGACGGCAACTACAATTAAAACAATCAAATAATACAGTACCAGGCGATACATTGTGACTTTATCAATGAATAAATCAATGAATTTAAACATATCGTTCTGTATAGTTTTTGAAGCCACTGGTATATGTGGCTTTTTGGTTAGCATCCACCATATAGCCTTCTAGGCCAACAGTTTCTTCGATAAACCTAGTTCCGTCCAGACCCATGGCAAAGGCAGCGGTGGCATAACGATCAGCCTCATAGACATTTTCTGCTACCACCGTGAGACTTTTTACATTTGTCGTGTCTGCCTTGTCGTCAAATGGATTGTAGATATGCGGCCCGCGAATATAGGTACCGGAGGTGGCCACACCGGCATCGCTCAGATATAGAACTTCGATAATTTGGTGTATGTCGAATGGATTACGAATGCCTATAGCCCACGGTTTTTTGTTTGAGCTGAAGCCATGCACCTGCACATCACCACCAGCTTCAATGTAAAAATTATGCATGCCTCTGCCTAAAAGTAAGTGCGCGGCATTATTGACAGCCCAGCCTTTTACCAAACCCGAAGGGTCCAGCGTGCCATTATGTTCAATATCAAAAAAGCCCCGTGTCTGCCGTTTGGTCTGTTCGCAGAGCTCTAAAACCGTTTTCATTTGGCAAGTCCATTTATTTTTGGGCAGACCGTGATTAATGTGCGAGATTTCGCTGGTGGTTTTATAGGTACTGAACTGCTTATCGACAGCCGTAAAATAGTCAAATACATCGACTATATCCACATCTGTTACAGTTCCAACAATTTCCACGGTAATGGGCAGGCCCATAATCAGACGTGTTTGTTTCATTATGCCTGAGCCTGTGCCAGCGCCGAGTTAAGCGATTGAATAAACGCCTGCGACGTAAATGTGGCCCCGGAAACTATTTGAACATTGGCGCTTTGTGCTTTGATGGTTTCTTGCTGCAAAAATGGCATGGCCTGTTCGTTAATGACCACTGACGTCGGGTGGCTATCGGGATGCTGCAAAAATTTTACATCCGTTATGCTGCCGTTTGAAATAGTCACCGCAACTTGCACGTTGCCATAATAGGCATCCGCCACAACACCCTGATAGTTTCCGTTTTTGTATTGTGCGCTTGTCGAGGCGAGTGGAGTGCTGAGCCCAGAAGACCTAGCGGAAGGCGTATTGCCGGTCGAAGTGATAGTCGGTGTGTTGCTGCCGAGAGACAGAGGCTTAGATACAACTGGCAATTCGTGACGAATTCCCAAACTATATACAATAAACGTTCCCAAAATCGCCAAAGATATTAGAACCTTTTTCATGCGTCTAAGTTTACCAGGCTTATATGATACCCAGGACATTTATATATCGTCGCAGCTTCGGCTGCAGAAGGACTGAAGATAGACGAGGTAATGATTGAATATTCATTTACTTATACACAGTTTGTGCACAGCCTAAAGTGCTGCTGCTTGCATGTAGGTGAATCCGGGTCTACAATTGAAACTACCATCGTGAGGTGGTTGCAGTCGCAAGGTTGCAGGGACGTGTCAGCAATGATGCAACCCAAACAAAAAAGAGCCCGTTAAACGGCTCTTTTTTGTTATATTGATATTCTCTATTGTGATTGTACTTCATACTTAACTGATCTAATCGTGATGGCCAAAGCCGTAGCACTTGAAAAATAAACGCCTAACCAGTTATTGGCTGCTGTGGAAATAGTCGCAAGCGTAGCCAGGCTTGAGAATAAACTGACGTTTGCGGCAATTCCGGTAGCGGCATTATTGCCATTAAAGAATTTAAGCGATGACGCCAGGGTGGTGGAGGTTGGTATTTCGACATCAAAGATAAAGAGCCCCGAACCGACCACGGCAGTTCCGGCTGTAAAGGCCTGCGTTTGAACGGCAGCGTCAGCATTCGAGTTGTTGACACCGTAACGAACCGTGGCTGTTAAGGTTTGGATAGTGGCGGCGTTGGTAGCGTAAACAGTTATACGAATGGAGCAGGGGCGTGTACCGGTCCCGGTCGGGATAAGAATGCCGCCTCGTGAATCAACGTTAGTAACAGTAGTTAAAGGAATAGTTGTGGCACTGTAGTTGGCTGGTGGTGGAGTCACAAAGCCAGTGTTGTCGACTATTAATTTTTGGCCGGTTGCTGCCGTACCCGTGCCAACGCTACTATTGTCGGTTAGATTAGTGGCGTTGCCACTAAAAACATTGCCATCAATCTGCACTAGTCCATAGGCAAACGAACCAGCGTTCAACACAACCCCCGTCGTGTTCCCTCCATAACCACCGGCATTACCGATTGTGTTGTTGACAATCTGAGGCCTGGTCATTCCCGCTGAGTTGGCAGGAGTGACAGCAATTCCTGTGGTCCACAAGGCAATATTACAGCCCATGATACGAAAATCGCCGGCCCCCGTAATATTAAAACCCGTACCGCTTGCCGTCCCACCGGTCGCAAAGGTATTTAAAACATTGCAATTTATAAAATCCAGTCCCATACCTACTGTCCCGTAGGCAAAAGTTGAACTGACTTCAACGGCATTGTTGGGTGAAGCCGAGCCGTTGGTGGTAAATGAGCACTCTTCAAATTTACAGCGTACCGTTGCGCCAGCACCGGTTATTTTAATGCAAGAACCAAGTGCGTTGTCAAAATAGGTGTTAGTGCACCAGACTGAGGCCACCACGGTGCTCGTGACAGGGTTAATCAGTAGGTTGTTGGTGCAGCCAATAATATCGGAGTTAACTATCTGGATGGCGCCGCCGATGATGATATTGACGCCGCAGGCCGCGATGGCGCCACCATTGAAAGTGCAGCTGTCAATCACGGCCGTGGAAAGGTTGCTGTTGCAGATTACTCCGGTGCCGGTGAAGTTGGTGAAGTCACAACCATAGACAATCGATTCCTCGCCGCCGTTGCCGCCGTTGAAGTTAATAAGGTTGAAAAGTGTCTGCGTGGCACTCAGCCCAGTGAACACACAGTTATAAATATGATTGTTGGCGTTGCCATTGACGTTAATGACGGCACCGGCGGTTTGCGACAGCTGGGCGATGAAGCCAAGATCGCGAAACTGCATGTAGTAGTCGGCGGCAGTTTGGGTGATCCAGTCGCCGGCATTGTTGGTGGTCCAGGTGAAGGCCGACAGGGCACCGTTTAAGCCAGCTCCTGAACCTTGAAAGATAAAGACTTTGGCAGGAATAGTAATAGTTGAAGCAAAGGTGTACCAGCCGGGCGGGAAGTACAGTACCGAACCGGATGGAGCAGCGGTCATAATGGCCGCCAAGTTAGTGTTATTGACCGATCCGGAGTTAGAGACCAGAACTGGGTTGGCAGTTTGCTGGGTGACGTCAACCCAGCCACTTGGGCCAGAGACCAGGCCGTTTAATTTTGTCTTGTCGGCAGCAGCCATAAAGCCAGCCACAGAAACAGTGGCCACGGCATGGTCGGTGCCAGAAGTTAGAGAACCGTGCTGGTGAACGTGGTCGGCAGCTGAGGCAGCGGTGGAGGTGCCGGGAGTGCCGATGGAGTCGCTGATGACCTGTGGTGTCGCGCTGGAGACATTCGTAGGTTGGAGGATGCCATTGGCATCGTAAACCCGCCAACCGCTGCGCGAGTTGTACTCAGCCGTACCGTTGGCGGCGATGGTGAGGCTAACAATTTGGTTGGTGGCCGCCGTGCCGTTGACGTAAAATTTAATGCCGCTAACCTGTGAGCCAGTGGTATTAGAGAGATGAATGGCCTTGATGAGGGTTTGGGTGCCGCCGGTGGCCGGGTAAATACTGCCGGCTGAGCTGGGCAACTGACCCTGAGCCAGAACTTTGAAGGCATCGCCGGAGGTAACTTGGTCACCATACAATGTGTAGGTAACCGCCGAGGCGGTACCGGCGACGCCGGAGAGTGAGTCTGTGGCGGAGAGGGTTAACATGTTTGATCCATCGTGATGATTCCTAGTTAGACGAGTTTAGTTGAACCGGTTCAATGATGCAGTTGGTAAAGGTCAGGTTTGAGGTAGCCGCGGCTGGCCCGGCTGTAAGTGACAGAAAATTGGAAACGGTAGAGTTGACGGCCACGGTGGCTGTTTGATTAGAGGGGTTGGTGGTGCTGGCAGCCAGCCCAAAGCAAAAACCGTTGGCCATGACGGCCGCTGTCGCGCCTAGACTGCGGATCGTGACCATGAACTCGACCGTAAAACCGGTGGTAGTGGTACCGGCAGCGGCGGTGGTAACGACCGCCAGCTGGGCATCGGCGATGCTGTTGTTGATTCCTAGTCGGGCCCGGAAGCTAACAGCGTTTGAAACTGTGGCTGCATATTGGCCATGGGCGCGAATGCGGAAGGTCGAACCTATCAGCAGGGTATTTAGCGGTATCGGAATGCTTTTGATGAGGGTATCGGTGGCGGTGAGCGCGGCGGAGCTCGCGGTGATGGTACCGAGGTATGCCGCTGGAGTTAAGACCGCCAAGGTCGTTGAGGGGGATGAGGCGCCGGGGGCAACGATAATATTGCTGGCATTGTAGCTGGTTGGAGAGGCTATATTAAACACCTGGGTCATAACGCGACCGCCGCTGTATAACCAGACTCCACGCAAACTAATAACGCCGCCGGTGGCTTGGACGAAACCGGTGGCTGTGCCGGTAGTGTTGTCCTCTTGTAAAGCTCCGCCAATCATACTGATCGAACCGTTGCTAATCGTGATATAACTGCTGGCTCCAAGCCCAGCGTTTTCAAACCGGCAGCCAAGCAAGCTAAACCGAGCCAGGCTATTGGACATGTTAAGGGCGGTGGTGGTGTTGTCATCGAAGGCCACGCCCAGCAGGTTCATTTCGGCGGCACCTGAAGCCGCAATACCAGTGGCACACCCACCAATTAGGCCGCCGACCATGACGTTATCTTCACCAAACGGGACGAGACCGTTAGTACATTGTTGCACTTTGCAGTTAATTAGGTTGATGGCATAGGCTATGCTGCCGGTCGCCCAGTTCATGCCGGTCGTAAAACGGCGAATGGAAACATTTTTGGCAGTTGCACCAGCAATGCCCGCGGTACCGGTGACCCCCCACTGGATAGCCGTGGCGCCATTGCCCTGAGCCGTGCCGGTAATGGTAAAGTTCTCCAGCTGGACGCCGCCGTCGTTACCGCTGCCGCCGCCAACACTTAGACAAGCTCCTGTCGTGGCCGTGTAGTTGAGGATGGTAGAACCGTTACCGTCACCAGCACCGCGCAAGACGATGCTCATCAGCCCGGCGTTGGCCAGGACGATTGGCGTGCTAAAGCTGTAGCTGCCAGCGGCCAGTTCGATAACGCCACCGTTGTTATCGGTGTAGGTGGTATGAATGTAGGCGTAGGCTGAGTTGATCCAGGCTCCAGCGTCAGAGCCGGCCCAGCCTTGGGTGTTGGCCGAGTCAACAAAAACCCGGCCTTCGATGTCTTTCGGTTTAATGGTCGCGGCGCTGGCCAAGACGACGCTGCTGGCGATTCCGGTGGTAGCCAAATCGCTGGGGGTGGCCGAACCGCCGGAGGTGTTGCCCTTGACGGTCAAGTTGGCCATGTTGGCTAGTTTGGCGTTAGTGACGGCACTAGTGGCAATCGTAGTGGTGATGGGGCTGGTGCCGCTGCCGCTAACGTCGCCAGACAAAGTAACATTATTGGTCACAATCCCCGCTCCGGTGGAATCATAAACCTTCCAACCATCTTCGTTGTATTGGGCGGTGCCATTAGCCGGAACCGTCAAGGTAATAATTTGATTACTGGCGGCCGAACCGTTAATAAACAACTTAACACCGCTGACCGATGAACCCGTAGTATTGGCGAGGTGAATAGATTTGATGAGTGTTTGAGTGCCACCGGTCGCCGGATAAATGCTGCCGGTAGAATTGGCCAACTGACCCTGGGCCAGGATTTTAAAGGCATCGGCCGAGGTAATTTGATCACCATAAAGGGTATAGGTCACAGCCGTGGCTGTGCCGGCAACACCTTGCATCGAATCGGTGGCAGAGAGAGTAATCATAATTTAGCCGGTGAAAAAGGGAAACGTCCGTTGCGTTCCAGAACTTATAGCTGCTGTGGTCGTTGCCGTAATGCGCCCTTTGGCGTCGTAGGTAATCACCGGCACTGCAGAAGAGGAACCCACCGATCCTGCGGTGACAATTGCAGCCAGAGCCGGACTAGCCGCCGTGCCGGTGAGGTCACCAGCCAGCTGCACTAGACCAGGTTTAGACCCAGATGCTAAGTTGGTATTAGCTAGGCCAGTGTAGGAGTTGGTAGCAGCTGTAACGAGCGTGCCATCGCCAGCCAGAGTCTGCTGCAAGTAATCATTAAGAACGGTGCCCCAGGCGTTGTTGTCGCTGCCCGGAACTGGTAATCGTGCTGTCATAAACCCTCTTTTTTATCCGACCACTCACACCCGGATGGTAACCCCTATCATAGCATGAGCTTTATCTGGTAGACAAGTAGATTACGCGCGTTTGAGTTTTTTGGCAGTGCCCCTAAATTTGCGTATAGCAGCCCGCCCGATAAAAAATAGCCCGGTAAACAGTAGCAACACTATAGCCAGGGGAATGAGTAATATTTTCCAGGGAATAACCCAAAAAGACACCGTGGCATTGAGCAAAACTTCGCGGTTGCCATTGTAATACTGCATAGCGAGGCGAGCATAGTATTTACCAAAGCGCAGTTTATTGATCCTGGAAAAATCCCACTGCAGTTTTTCGACCGGTTTGCCGTTGACCGTAACCGGCTGGCCACCGGCTGTCTGTGATACAAAAACCGGGAAACCATCCGACCAATCAGCCCGGAAAGTCCGTTTAGAATTGGGTAGTACGTTGCCGCCGGCCGGATTTATGGGGAGACTGGTGATTGTATGTGTGCCGTTGCGACTGCGACTAATAAAAATATCGCCAGTCGGAGCCAGAAAAATATTTCCTTGGTTGTGAATGGTCACACTAAATGATCCCGGCAAATATTCATAGAGCTTTTTACTGACTGTAAAATTTGCCACTTCCACCTGGCGCTGTTCGCCGGCCGATCCAGTATCCACCAGCGCCAAGATAGCGTTGGAGCCTTTGATAATTTTAGCGCCGGGGGCTTGCGGTTGCGAGGCAATGACTGGCTGAAAAATTATGGCATAGTAATAGCCCAAAGAAGCACTTTTGGGCAGCGAGATAGTAGCCTGTACTGGTGTCCACGCCCCAGGCTGGGCCACAAAAGTATTTGGTGAGAGGTGAATCCAGCCAAGTGCCGGATCGCCGGAAGGAAAATCACCAATAGCCGCCTCGCCGCTATTGCCGTAGGCACCGAAGGTTTTAATCTGCATGGTAATGGGCAGTGGCTGGGTGGTATTGTTCATCACCTGCAGTTTTTGCGTTGAGGTTGCGCCTGGCTTGATATTTAATCCCAGTGTCACCGGGGAGGTCGTGAGGCTGGTGGCAGGCAAGGCAGCGGCCAGTACTCTGTGACCACCACAGCCAGCGGCGGCCACGAGCACGAAACCTCCAATAAACGCACGGGATCTCCAACGAGCTGTCATAGTAGTGTTAAGTATAGCCTAAAAACTGCCGGCGCCAATAAGCGTAATGGTGTCGGTGTAATCACTTGCGGGCGGTGAGGTTGCAGAAATATCCGCCAGTTCGTGCGACACAAAGGTGGCATTAGTGGCGGTGGTGTTACTGGTGGCAATCTGGTTAAAGGTGCCTGTGCTGAGTCCGCCACCAGTCGTACCGCCACCGTAGGCATAGCTTGCAGTATTAAAGGCACTAACACCAAAGGCGTAAGCTTCGGTGCCAATGACGCCACCATTCATCGGATGGTTGCTACCAGTCGAAACCGTCGGAATGGTATGGGCCGCCTGCGTCGATGTCAGTCCGGCATTAGAATCCTTAGCCCAGACAAACCAGCCGCTCTTGGCATTGGTGTTGATGGTAGTGGTAATACCGCTCGAAACTGTTAAGGCCGTGGACGAAAGATTGCCAGGGAAAGTGTCAGTGGTACTGCTAAGCGCCATGGTAAAGGTCGGCGCAATGGTGGCCGTAATGGAATAGGCATTTTGCCCGGCAGACAGCACGTCAACGGCCACCGTTTGATTATCCGAGCCAGCCGTAATAGTTACGTTGTAATCTCCTGTCGCGGTAGGGTTGGTGACTGCTGAGGTTGAGGTTAGCTCCGTACAGTAGCTAGTGGTCGCCGCCAGCGCCGTCACGCTGCTGATGGTAATGGTCGAGCCTGAACCGGCGGCCGTAATCGAGCCGGGCAATCCGAGACTGGCGCCAGTCAGTGCCGTACAGCCGGTGTTGGAAACTGTCTGGGTAGCATTGACTGATCCTGCCGCACCACCATTCCAACCCGTAAAGGCAATCGTCACCGAAGTGGCTCCGGCATTAGCCGTCGTAAAGGCAATGGCCAGCGACTGTCCAGTGGCGGCAATCATCGGGCTGACATTACTGGCACCGCCCATTTCAATAATACTGGCGGCCGTCAGCGTGCCGGCAAACGCCTTTGGCGCCCAGGCAAAACTAGCAAGCAGTAAAGATACTAGAACTATTCCGATGCCTAGTTTGCTAAATCGCTTTTTCAATTTTATTTCCTTTATTTTATCTTTTAAGGTAGTTCATTAATAACACTAGCATCATAATAGCTTTAGCGCAATGGGTCAAGAGTTTCGGCAAAGAACACAAGCTAAATTTTTTAGTATTGTATGGCCCTCACGAAGAATCACAGCAGAATGCAGTAACGATCCTTGGCGGTAAGTCGTCATAAAAAAGTGAAAACCGTAACAGTAAAATCTCGAAGGCAGGCCACACATTTGACCCGCCCACGATCTAGTTGAGAAGGGACAACACGTTCATCACAGTTTATCCGTGCATCACTGTTTCGTTCGTGATATATCGGGTGGAAGGAGAATAGGGCACTGTAATAGCCGGAGGGAACGAGGGCGGAATGGAACCCACAGCTTCTGACACCGACATGGCCACATCGGTTGCGTTTAGCTGGCTTCGGATAGTTGCGGGTGCCGTGATAGATGCTGCACCAAGTCCCGGTTGTCCAATTCCAACAACATACAGTGCAACTGCTGGACCTGCTGAGCTGCTAAGAGCCCCGGGAGTACTTGCTGAGGTGTTACCAAGCCCTTCATTAGTCACGCCTGAATCAATGGTCAACCCTTGGTTACGGTAGACAACCAAGCAGCCTACGCCAGGGTTGGCAGTAGCCCAGATGACTTGCGCTGTAGTCCCAGCATCCGTTCCATTGGCAATGCGCTGTAGCATGCAAGTTGATTTGTGAATGCGTTAGATGTGCCCGAGTATTGAGTCCGTCCCGAAGAGGTGTTTTGGAGGTTATTGCCGATGGAGTAGACAAACACAAACATCACGTCACCCGTAAGGACAGTGCTAGGAATTGTTAACGTGACCGCTCCTGAAGAAGTTTGCGGGGTTGCGGCAACAACAAATACAATGCGGCTCCCACCTGCGGATGTTAAACTCCTTCGGTGCAGTGACATGCCGCGGGTCATGCCAGATCTCCCCATAGGCAGTGTGGGACATCATAACTTAGACAGTTCCATCGTCTCTCTCTCGATAGTCAGGCTTGCGGGCATAGTCATTATGCTTTGTAGTGTACAGGAAAAATTGTTAGAGCTACAAATTGTTCCGGACGACTTAATTCACAGCCAGTGCCAAGAATTCAGCACCATGGCAAATGTAGCATCCAGCGGGCCAGTGCCGCTGTTGTCATTACCGATTAATGAAATAGTGGCCACGAATGTACCGTGAGTCAGATAGGCCACGTTGCTGAAGCCGCTCGCCACGCTGGTGTCGGTCATAATCTGAACCGTTTGACCCTGGGCTGTTATGGTGGATGCGCTGTAGGTCGCCGGATTATTTTTGCGCAGCGTATAGGAGCTGCTTTCGCTCAAATTGCCAGTAGGCGTGCGGCTGATATCAACCGCCAGCGTCCAACTAGCCGTATCCTTGACATAAAACGTAAAATCCTCCACCGATGGAACACTCACCAGGGCAGTGCTGATCAGCTTAAGGTCTTTCGGACGATTGAATGAAACATGCTGCCCGCTCGTTAGTTTCGGCGTGAGATCAACCCGGTAACTACTTTGCGACGAAGTATCTGAAGCACTGCCCACGGCAACCGTTGTAGGTTGACTCAGCTCCATTACAATCCGCCAACCCCCGGTCACTATCGCCAGCACGATGAGCAGAGCAATAATTCGAGCCGTCAAAGATTGTCTAAGAAATTTACGCATCTTAATTAGCCGTCGCCGTATATAAAACCGATGAAGCGTAGGAACCTGCCGGAACGTTGAGGTTGGTGTTGACGCAAATGCCATACCATATCATGGTACTGATCGGATTGTCATTTTCGGTAGAGGTTTGGGCAATGGTGTCGGGCGAGACATTACTGGGCTGGGTTCCGGCAAAGGTAATGCCGCTAGGGCTGGCATTAGTGACCGGTGATGTCGGCCCCGCGCCAAAACCGCTCCAACCATCCACTCGATATCCCCAGGTATTGGTAAGCGCAATCGGACTAGTTGGCGTACCGCTGGCGGCCGGCACACTACTCGCGCCATTTAATAGCCCCGTGTTCGTAGACTGATTGGCAAGCGTCAGAGTATAGCCATTGGGATCATGCGTAGTGACCGACACTTGATCGCTCTGAGTAGTGCAGCTGCCCGCAATGGTCGGGTTTACTGGCAAAAACAACGTAAAGCCATTATTACCAATGGAAATACTGCAGGAAGTGCTCGGGCCGTTATAATTACAGTCTTCGTAATTGCCCTGACCATAATTAGTAGCCAGTACTCTCGCCGCCGAAAGGCTAAAAAGGCCCAGACAAAGACCGAGTCCGCCCATGAGCAAGCCAATTGTGCGCAACAATTTATGCATGGTGATTCTTCTTATACGTTGCTTTGCGACGTTGCCTCACGGTATGCATTATACTCCCAATAAGTACAGCAACTACCAGCAGGCTACCTATGGCACAAATAACAACGAGCCGCGCGGTGGGCGAAACGACCAGCACGTACCGCGAGGGTAGTTCCACGGCTTTACCATAAATTGTAGCGCTGCCATTTATCTTAAACAGCCCGATAGACGGGGGATGCGGCCAGGAAAGGGGTACGCGCCTGATCGTACGCGGCAATACAGCTTTCTGGGCCACTACACTAAATTTGGCATGCCCTAGTATATCCCGAAACGAAACTTTTATATTCGAAAAGTAATGCACGCCCCCATCGTTTTCCAGCCGTAGGGTGGCTACCACCAGTGAGGTTTGCAGATATGCCGCCCGCCAACTGGCCAGTTTGCCGCTTTGTCTTACTGGACCGGCCACCTGCAAATAAAACAACTCACCCAGTCGTTGGTTAATTTGAATAATACTCTTGGTGGGAGACACGGCACTTGATTGCGCCTGGACAAACAAAGCTCCGTAGTAGCCGCCTGGTTGTGTGTTGGTCGGCACGGTAATGGTATAGCGGACAAGTAGCGAGCTGTGAGTATTTAAATAACCGTTGGTCGGATTAGTCCGAAACCAGCTGGCCACGTTGACGCTGTCGGGTAGCGGCATAAAACTGGGGTTATAATCCTCGCCCACAACGCCATAAGGCGCCGGGTATACGCCGTAGCCGTACGTCCCGCCTTGATTGAACAGGCTCGTTGCCCCGTTGGTGGTTGAGCCGGGTTGAAGCACCTCGTTTACAAACGCCGGACTTAGAGTCAAGGTATGCACAGAAGACACCTGGGCAGCTTTCGCTTTTGGCCCAATCATTACAGCTACCAAAATAAGCAGCAGCGCTAGCATTAATTGTCTGGCAACTCTCATAACGTCAACCTAATAGTATCAAAGATTCAACAGCTCCTGGCTTTGGAGCTGTTGAAAAGAGCATAATGTTTATGTTTAATAATATTATGTACCATAAAGCAATATTCTGTGGTAGAGTTTGATTTATTGTGTTTGATGTTTTTGGGCATATAAAAATAGGTATTGGTTTCGGATGGATGCTGTTTGCCATTACCATTGGGGTGGTGGGAGCAGTCTTTAATCCCGTGGGCCAACCAGCCGTTTTGGCCGATAGCAACACGATTACGATTACGGCTGTGGTGGCACCCGTCAAAATTATGATTGTGGACAGCCAGGGCACAATTCAAAAAATTATCAGTAACTCACCACTACCCACTGCGCCAATCGCCACCACCAACCCTAATTGCCCACTGGTCATAACCCCGCCGTTACTGCGACAATATGCTGACATAGCCGCTCATCACAACCTTAACCGAGTAGGTGTGGTATATTTTGCACCCGTATCCCCCAGCAGCAGCCATCAGACAGCTACTCTCATTACGATTGTAGCGAATATAATTAGCCATACATACAGTAGCCAGTTGACAACCACTGCACTCCTACCATAAGCTTTACCCAGCAAAGGCGGAGAGCACAGTGCAAGGACTTGATGAAATTTTAAAGCGAGAGGTATCACGCAAAGAGTTTATAGCCTCTATTGGCGTAAGCATTGGAGTATTTGCCGGTATTCCGGCTATTTTAGGAATTTTAACCGGTAATAACCTAAAGCCCCAAACAGATGCACGCAACGATTATAACGTCGGATGGTATGGCGGCCATGATGGCCCTCGGACACAACGACCCAGCAAAGCCGGACTTAAAAGTGATATTCAGGCTGTCACTTAAAAAGCGTATGTCTGTCTTTGACGCCTTACCGTGTTGGGCGCATCCATATCAACAAAAAGAGGGGCTTAAGTGGCAGCCCCTCTTTTGATACAGACTTTGAAGTTTCTTTAGCTAACCGCCGGAGCCGATTTGGCAGAACTGCCACCGGGTTTAGTTTGAGAAACCAAAACCACCAAAATAACAACAATGCCGACTACCACGTGCGGCAGCCAAGCATTCTTTTTATCGTTATGAAAGCCAAACAAAAATGGCGAAAGCGCCAAGAAAGCTGAAGCTAGAAAATCCACAACCAGATGGTAGGTCATTGGCAAAACTTTCACCACACCCCACTCGTAGTTTGTAAAGAAGCTATAGACAATCAGTGTTATTCCGAGCACACGTGGAATCCACACCGCCGCTCCGCCGATATCACTAAATTTAAAGATCATCGGCGCCAGTATCAGGGCAATACCGACCAGATAATCCAACAGGCCATGGATCTTAGTTGGTAAAAACTTCATCTATACCTCCTTTTATTATTAGCTAAGCTAATTACCCTAGCTAATAAAAGTGTACTGCTCTATACTGTGTGGTGCAAGTGCAATTTTATGCTTAGCAGAAAGGGATTATTATGAATCCGCAAAGCACCTCGCAACTCAATCAATCGACCTATAGGGCCGGGATGATCCAGTCCCAGGCTTACCGCGCCCTGGCTGATTTTATGACACGCCAGCTTAAACCCTTTGAAATTTCGCTGTCGGAATGGAAACTACTGGGCCACCTACAGGAAGTCGACTCCATGATTCCCTCCGAAATTGCCCAACTGCTTGGCATTAAGTTGCCCAGCAGTACACGCTTACTCAAAAACCTGGAAGCCAAGCGTCTGGTGCGCCGGCAGCAGAGTGAAGTCGACAGCCGTATGATTCATGCCCACATCACCGACAAGGGCACCGGCCTAGTACTAGAGGCTGAGAAGCAGTTGCGCCCGCAGCTTAAAAAATTTCTGGTCGACGCCAATATTGACGCTGGCGAGCTCATCATCTACCTCAACGTCCTCACCAAACTCGCCCAGAAAACGTAAAGTAGCAAGCAAGATAGAGGCAATGATATCACCAGAACTTGCACCAAGGCCGGAAACTGATCAGTTCATGGCGGAAATACTCACTCCGGAATATGCGGAGGAGGGGAATGTGCGCTACGGCGTTTTCCGGCTCAACCAAGACAAGGCCGGAAAAAACGTCACACCGCTAGTCATCAACCTTGGTCTTGGCACAGAAGCCAGCCAAGGTGCCGGACGGCGCAATGTAAACGCCTTCGCTCAAACGATAGTCCGGCCACTTATCGTCATAGACATGGCCGGCATAGGCCAGTCTGAATATCTAAGTATGAAGCAGATACGAAGTGCAACATTTACCTCACTGGCTGCAAACCATCTGCGAATTTTGGATCACCTCAGCGTTGAGGCTTTTGACATTGTGGGAAACTCGATGGGGGCTGTGATGGCTGCACAAATTGCTACGCTTGCAGCGGCACGAGCAAAACACCTAGTAATGTTTTCGTCGCCAGGTTTTGAAACTCGACCAGTCTTGAGCATGCTCTTAAAAAATTTGCCTCAAAATAAACAGGACTTCCGCCGCACCAAAGGATCTCTACCGTCAGACGTACAGCAAGACATACAAGCCGCTCCTGCGCATCACACACAAAACCCAAGCGGCAGGAAGTTACAAACATCACTCAGCACTCTACGCTATGCTCGGCTGTTAACTGGGCCGTCCCTGGGAAATATTGCTATCGATTTGTCGCCGGCCACTACATGGGCAGATATCATCGGCTCCGAAGATGCCTTTTCCGACTGGCGCATGCACGTCGCGGCAGTAGAAGCCAGAAATGAACACGTACCAGGCTCATCGTCAATAAAAGTCCTGGAGGGAGCAACGCATGCCTGGCAAGCGTACTATCGCTGGGACGTAGCCGCCATGACCGCCCAAGCATTGGAAAAGTAGTCCGATTTCATCAAAAGCAAAAGTTAGATTTCCTCCTTGCACGGGGAAAATATTTATGCTAATATAAAGGCAATTGTTTTTGATGAATCCGGCGTCGTTTAGATTATTGACTCGATTTCATTACGGAACAATCGAAAGTCAATACCACTAAACAACAAAGGATTCTTTTTTATGCCATACCATTCTAGACCCAGTGCTTTTTCAAGTCGTAACCATCGGCCGCGTTCGTATAATGCTGTGCCAAGCCGCGGCGGCCGAGGCGGTATGAAGAAAGACTACATCAACCCGGCTCGCTTCGTGCAAGCCGCGGCGGCCGTGACCGAAGAGGTTTACCGGGCTACTAACGCCTTTGCTGGTTTTGACGTTAACCCGCTCATCAAAGCCAATATCTTAGCTCGCGGTTTTGTCACGCCCACACCCATTCAGGACCAAACCATTCTGCCTGGCCTAGCCGGTAAGGACGTCGTGGGCATTGCCAACACCGGCACCGGCAAAACTATCGCTTTTGCGATTCCTATGCTCCACAAACTAATGGAAAGCCCGGCCAACAAGGCCATTATTATGGCACCGACCCGTGAGCTCGCTCAGCAAATCGAAGAAGAGTGCCGCATTGTAGCCAAGGGTAGTGGACTGTACGGTGCTCTGCTGATTGGCGGCGCAGCCATGGGCCCACAACTCGGCGATCTGCGCTTTAACCCGCAAATTGTCATTGGCACACCCGGCCGTATCAAAGATCATATGGAGCGCCGCACGCTTGATTTGTCGACCTTTAATCTCGTAGTGCTGGACGAGGTTGACCGCATGCTGGACATGGGCTTTATTAACGACATGAAAACTATCTTGCAGCAACTGGCCACGCCACGGCAATCATTCTTTTTCTCGGCCACCGTCGACAGCAAAGTAGGCGCCGTGATTAGTAGCTTTAGCCACGACCCGGTCACTATCTCTGTTAAAACCGGCGAAACCAGCGCCAATGTCGAACAAAATGTGATCCCGTATCGCCACAAAGACGAGAAGCTGGAAAAACTGCACGAGCTACTCATCAAAGAAGGCGTGGCCAAAGCCCTAGTGTTTGACGACACTCAGCGCAGCGTGGAGCGTCTCAGCAACGAGCTGATCGCTCGCGGCTTCCGCTCCGACGCCATTCACGGCGGCAAAAGCCAAGGCCAGCGCCAACGCGCCCTGTCGCGCTTCAAAAATAACGACGTCACCGTGCTGGTGGCCACCGACGTAGCCGCTCGCGGCATCGACGTAGCTGACATCACCCACGTCATCAACTATTCTCAGCCCAATTCCTACCAGGATTACGTGCACCGCATCGGCCGCGCCGGTCGAGCCGGCCGCATCGGCCACGCCTTGACATTTGTCGAGGGTTAAAGACTTGTTTCGACTTACGGCCAAGTGATAAACTAAAGGCTATGGACGACAATCAGCCTGTTACTAAACACGACTTAACGGCCCTCAAAGAAGAAATTATTAATGAAATAAGCGGAGTGATCGCCGATGCCATGCACACGGTTGCCATAGATTTTCAGGAGTTGAAAGGAACTGTCGGCAGTCTTGACGGAAATGTTCAGGAACTTAAAGAAGACGTTCGGGAGCTCAAAGAAGATGTTCAGGAGCTGCAGATTGGCCAGACCCGCATAGAGAACAAGCTCGACCCGACCATTGAAAAAGCCGACGATTTAGCTATCACTGTTGCCAAACTCCAACAACAAGCTACCTAAACTGAGGCTCTTTTAATTTTCTCGGCTGTCTTGCCAAGTAGTAGTGCATGGAATTCGGTCATGAACGAATTCCAGAGCATGTATGGCCGTTTGTGCTTTAGAATAAGATCAAAAATCTCGCTTGGCTTCACGCCGACGAAATGTCTGTATCTTTGGATGGTAATATCGGCGGGTGTCAGATAATCCAAAATGTCGGGCGTAATTTTATCGACAGCTTTGGCGAACTTTGCCGTTGGCGAGGTTTGAGATTCAATGTCCTTATAGAGATTATGAAAGCTGGGATCCAGCAGTTTTAGAGCCGCCTTTTGCTCGACTTCCTCTTTGGATTGGCTTTTGGTAAAAACATTTTCGTCGCCTGTAATCAGCTCGCCAATGTCGTGAATAGCCAGCATGGTGAGAGCATGACCCAAGCTCACTGCCGGGTCGTTGAGATAAGGGAAAAACTCCACGGCTACCAGCGGCGTAGAGCCAATGTGCTCCATAAGAGTTTCTCTAGCTAGGGCATCAGCTGGATGATATACATAGTCCTTATGGACACTTTGTAGCCGGGCAAGCTGATACGGCTGTGTGTTGGCGCGCAGTTCGTTGGCGTAACCTGCAAACAAAAACTCAAAGCGCTCCAGTAAATCAGCAGCCGCTTGTTTGGCGTTCATGCATCAATCGTAACATAAACGCAGGATTAGTAGCGCCGGCCGGCGCCAGAGCTGCGAGGACGGTCGTTACTGCGGCGATCGTTGCCACCACGAAAACCGGCGCCACCGGCGCCAGAACGTGGCGGGCGCGGCTCCATCGGGCGAGCTTCGTTAACGGTCAGTGCCCGGCCGGAAACTTCTTTACCATTGAGCTCGGCAATGGCCGTTTGAGCCTCGGCGTCGCTGCTCATCTCTATAAAGCCAAAACCCTTGGAACGGTTGAGTTGCCGGTCAATAATAATCTGTGCTGACACCACCGTGCCTACGCCGGCAAACAGCTCACGCAGCTGATCGTCATTCATGTCGTACGACAATCCACCTACAAATAATTTTATCGCCATATCGAATGCTCCTTTTATAATCTTATACTTGTCAGTATACCTTAGTTAGGCTCAAGACGCTTGCGACAGCGCTGCTAAATTTCAGCAAAAGTGCAGCGCTATACTATACTATGAACGAAAATAAGGAGTGTTCGTGAAGTTAATTGTCCAAATCCCGTGTTTGAACGAGGCGGGAACATTGCCACTGGTACTCAAAGACGTTCCCAAAAAGATTGCCGGCATTGATGAGATTGAAGTATTAATTATTGACGACGGTTCGACTGACGAGACCCTAGAAGTGGCAAAAAAATTGGGCGTTCGCCAGTTTGTGCACCATACCCGCAATCAGGGACTTGGTCGTAGCTTTCATGATGGCGTGATTCGCGCACTGGAGCTGGGTGCTGACATTGTCGTAAATACCGATGGCGACAACCAATATCCGCAGGCTGCCATTGCCGAGCTCGTGCAGCCGATTATTGCCGGTCGCGCGGATATCGTGATTGGCAACCGGCAAGTTAAACAAATTGCCCATTTTTCGGCCGCCAAAAAAATCCTACAAAAAGTTGGCAGTCGGGTCGTAAACTTTGCCAGCGGCACCGATGTACCGGACGCTGCCAGCGGTTTCCGGGCTTATTCGCGAGCCAGCCTGCTGCAACTCAACACCGTCACCAGATTTAGCTATTGCACCGAAACGATCATTCAGGCCGGCAACAAACGTCTGGCCATCGCCAGTATCCCCATCACGACCAATCCCAAAACCCGCGAGTCACGGCTATTCAAATCCACCTGGGAACATGTCTTAAAGTCGGCGCTGACTATTGTGCGTGCTTATTTAATGTATAAGCCCTACGTGCTATTTATGAGCGTTGGCGTGACACTGCTAGTGCTGGGCCTCGTGCCGTTTGTGCGCTATACGTATTTTTGGGCGCTCGGCGAGCGGGGTAGTCACTTGCAGTCACTACTGATTGGCGCGGTGCTGCTGATTGCTGCGTTTTTGGCCATTGCTCTGGGCGTTATTGCCGATCTTATTCGCACCAACCGCAGTTTACTCGAAGACCAGTTAGAGCACACCAAGGTTCAGCGCTTCGGCCGTTCCTAAATCTTTAGTGCATGGTGAGTTTGCCGACTGTCCGCTGCACGAATTGATTGGCATCAATCACTGTTTGATTTGGCCAGTACCAATTTGGCTCACTGCGAATAATAAAGGTTAGTGCACCGCCGCCGCCAATCACAAACAATGCCAGGCTAACGCCAAGCAAACTATCGCGCCAGATCGTATGACACTTGAACAACTCAGCATAACCCAGCGCATTTGCTAGCAAAATCGGCGGCAAGATTGGCAAAATGTAGCGCCCATTAATGGCTACTATTTGGCCGACATGCAAAAAATCCGCATAATTCTGCAGCCACAGCGTGGCGCCATACACCAGCGCCGCAAACAGCAACAAGCCAAGATAGGAATTGCGCCGCAGAATTATTCGACTATAACGAGCAAAAATTAAGATGCCGGCAATGCCAATCACGGCAGCCGTCACGGTAATAATCGGCAGTGGCGGCTCAGTGGCAAAACCGCTATCCGGCCCGTTGAGCGCAAAAAATGACCGCTCAAACAAACCGTAAAACCAGCTAGCAGTAAAGCGAAACTTATTGGGGTTGACGGTGCCTTTACTGAGCGCAAACGTATAGTTACGATCCCAGGGACCATACGAGGTGCACTCCGGAATACTTAACACCTGGTCACACTCCGGAATCGGGGTATGATATTTTATGGTGTTGATGCCGTAACGCTCAAAAAATAAACCGCCACTAACTACAAGCAGTAGCACAATTGCAATTCGCGCCCAACGACTCATAGCCTGCCAGGCCGCTGCTAGCTTACGGCTGATTTTTTTATAACTAAGCAGCTGTAAACGCCATAGTTGGTATAACAAGTACACGCCGATTGCGGCAAAGAGCGGCAAAAACGCATATTTGACCAAACTAGTAAATAGGCACAGCGCTAGCAGGCCACCGAGCAGCGTACCGTCAATCATTTTAGAAACTTTGAGCTTTTCGACAAGCCGAACGATTAGCAAAAAAACCAGCGCCACCAGGGGAAATAGTAAATTGTCGTAGTTAATTTGAGCGGCTAGCAGCGGCACAACGGGAATCAATATAAAAAATAGCAGGCTAATGTTAGCCCACTTGAGCGGTGCCTTAATGGCCAGCAGCAGGCGTCGAAACAATAGTAGGCCGCTCGTAAACAACCCAATATCAATCAGACGCAGTACGATCACTTGGACGGTTTGGCTGGCAGTGAACTGGACGACCAATCGATAGGGAAAGCTCATAAGATAGTGAAAAAGATACGACGGGTCACGGGCCACAGCACCGTAAGCGTCAGCATTGGCCGGCTGATGAGCAAAAAATGGACTCAGATGATGGGCATAAATTCTGATGACCCCCAGATGGAAATCCTCGTCGAATGCCATAGGATAACGGCCAGACAGAGCAATCCACAGCGCTTCGGCGACAAATACTATCACTATGCATACAAAAAACTGCCGACTACCCAGCCAGGCAGAAAATTTTCGATAGAGTTTTTGAACGCTTGGTTTTATAAGTCGCTGTCCCCGGTTGATAATGTATCTATTATACATAGGCGCGGCTGCAGATCGCCTGAACTTGAGCTGTACAGCTAAGGTATGTTACCGTTAAAGGCAAGTTATGCCTCGCTTAGCAATCCGTTTTGCAAAAAAACTTTTGGCCAACAAACGGTTGCGCATCGCTCTGGCTGTAGTTGTCCTAGTGCTTACGGTGGTGGTGTTTGTGCGCTTCTTTGCCGTCCATCCGCAGTACTTAACAGCGCTTAAGCACATTACCTTGGCAGCTGTGCTGGCAATTTTGGCGCTCAACGTCGGCGTGACGATTTCGCTGGTATTTATATCAAATTTTTTACTAGAGCTGTGCGGCAAACGGCTGCCCTGGAAGGAGCAGTTTTTGCTGACGGCGTATTCGTCGATTGCCAACTTTTTTGGGCCGCTGCAGAGTGGGCCAAGCGTACGGCTGGTCTATCTCAAAACCAAACACGGCGTGCGCGTGCGCGACTATATGCTGGCTAGCCTGGTCGGCACGGGCATGTTTGCTATGATTTCCGCCACGCTACTGTTTGGCATCAGCCGGCCGTGGTGGCAAGCGCTGCTGATTGTACTAGCCGTTGCTGGTGCTAGCTGCGGCGTCATTCGGTTCTTTATGAAGCATGGTAAAGCACGTGGTGACTCGCAGTTTCGTTGGAGCGGCCAAGCGCTGCTGGGATTATTTATTGCCACCTGTGTGCAAATTTTGTTTGTGACAGGCTATTATTTTGTCGAGCTGCGCGTAGTGAACAGTCACATTTCGCTGCATCAGGCCATGATCTATACCGGTGCCGCTAACTTTGGTTTATTCGTATCGCTCACACCCGACGCCATCGGCATCCGTGAATCATTCCTGGTGCTGTCCAAGCGCTTACACCGGATCTCCACGACAGTCATTTTTGCCGCCAACATCATCGACCGTGCTGTCTATGCGTTGTATTTGGGACTACTATTTGTGCTGCTGCTAAGCGTGCACGGACGTGATAAATTTAGGTTGCGGGCAATTCGTCAACCATTGCCGCCAGTTTTGCCGCAATAACCGAGCTAGAAAATTCTCGGTCGTAGAGCCTGCGACCGGCCCGTCCAATATCCACCAGCTCGCTGCGGTGCTCAGCCGCCCAGACAATAGCTTTGGCCAGTGCGGCGGCATTAGCCTGTGATACCACCAGAGCATTTTGTTTGTCAGTGAAAAATTCGCTTGTTGCTTCGCTGGCACCAACAATTAGCGGTGCTTCGCAGGCCAAGAATTGATAGGTTTTACCAGTAATAACTCGCTGCGCCTGGGGCGAATTACCAAATGGCCCGCCCAAACACACAGCCGCTTCGTATATGGTTTTGGGCAGTTGCTCAAATGGTATCCAAGCTTGATACGTCAGATGAGCACCACCGGCCTGAGCAGCTTTGACTTTGCGCTCGACTGATCTTTTGCCGCCGACAATCAAAAACTCTATATCTTCTCGGTCTTTTAACTGCTCGATGGCTTCCAAAACAATAGGCAGCCCATGCAGCGGCAGCATATTGCCGTAATAAAATACTCGAAAGGGTAGGACGGTAATCTGGGTTTTATCAAGCGTGGTTGGCTTAAACACACTTTCATCGGTGCCCACCGGCAGCACGCGGTAGTGCCGAAAATTGACCTGGCTAAGCCGCGCCGAAAGCTCAGCGTGCGCGGTAGTATCGGCCAAAATAAAGTGACATTGCCGGAGCCACCATTTATAAAATGGCTTACTCAGCCGCGCCAGCATGTGTTTGACGCTTACTGCAAAACTGCGAGCGTGCTGCTCACCTGTGGCATAAGCCAGCGGCACGATAAACTCATCAAAAATCACCGGCTTGCCCCAGGCCAGCAGCAGCACTAGCGGCAAAATTTCCTGTCCGCGAAAAGTCAATAGCCAGACATCCGGCTTGTCTTTAAATCTCAACCGCAGCAATTTCCAGACAATTTCCGGGTAGCGTAGCAGGCCGGTGTGCTGGTTTTTGATGACCATCAGCTTCAGCCGTTTGTCAGCTTTTAGCCCAGCCCGAATCGTCCGCGCCCGCACGTAATCCGGATCAAAATAACACGTAATAACCGCGATCTTCATCTGCCGCCATTATAGCAGCTCGTGTTAGTATTAATCTATGAGTGCATGTGGTGAGCAGACAAGCAGCTTAATAGTCTGCCATTTTTTAGAACTAGAACCATGTTTATCACCTGAAGGCTGGCCATTTACTGAGTGGCCGGCACGTATGACCGTTGTTCCATGGTTTGAGCCAAACGGGGTAAACCTGCAACAAATATGCGATACCGCCAAAGAGGCAGCACAGCACATTGGTCCGACAAACTTTACGATAACCGACCAAGTATTATCTGGGGCAACGGAAGTTTTTTCCGTCGTGCGAGTTGAGGATCCAAACGGAAGCCTACATGCCCTGCATGACCAAATTGCCGTATCGCTCGGCATGTTAGGCTGTAATTTTACTCGCAAAATACTTGAAGATTATTCTCCACATATCACTCGGTCAAACCACGGACAAAACGGCCTCGGCATTGGCTCGAAGCGCCAGCTCTGCAGCCTGGCTATCGTCGGCTGCCGTAGCAATGGCCCGCTCAAAAAAGTCCTCAGAATCATAAACCTATCTACATCTTAGACGCTCTTTTGGAGTGAAGTTTGGCTTCTCGCCAGAGCCTCAATCAACCAAATTCACACCTATGCTACTTACTGAGGCTGTACTTAGAATTTGGTTTTGCAGCCATCGCTTACAAAACGTTATACTGTCTATCGTGCCGGGAATTAACCTATGAATATTATCGATGTTGTTATTATTGTGCTAGCTCTGGCGGCGCTAGTTCGCGGTGCACGGGTAGGTTCGGTGCGTCAAATCTTTTCGACCGGCGGTTTTTTGGTGGGTCTCTTTGCCGGCGCCTGGCTGGAGCCGCATTTTACTCACTTTATGCATAGTCAACTGTCTAAAAGTCTGCTGGCAATTGGGTTAACCTTGGGTCTGGCGATTGTACTGATGGCCATAGCCGAGTATTTTGGCGCACAACTAAAATATTCCATGCAAAAGCATCAGATTAATCGCATCGACAGTGCGCTGGGCGCAGTCGTAGGTTTGGCAACTTTGCTGCTCAGCGTTTGGTTGGCAGCGGCCTTGATCGTAACGCTACCGGTCAGCGGTGCCCAGGACAATATTCGCAGTTCGGTTATTATTTCCAAACTGACCAAAACCTTGCCACCAGCACCGCATATTATTGCCGATCTGGGCCGACTAATTAATCCCAACGGTTTTCCGCAAGTTTTCAGCGGCGTAGAACCGACGCCGATGTTCGCCAAACTACCCAGCACCACCAGCCTGCTGCCGGCCGTATCGCACGACGAACTAAGCGTGGTAAAAATTGAAGGCAACGGCTGCGGCGGGATCATCGAAGGTTCGGGTTTTGTGGTTGCTCCCGGCCTGGTGGCTACCAATGCCCATGTGGTAGCCGGTGTGGCCAGACCACACGTCCTGGATCAGAACGGCTCACACCACGCCATGGCCATTTGGTTTGAACCTAATCTGGACTTCGCGGTGCTACGCGTTGACAACCTAAGTGAACCACCACTTACCCTACATACTAAAATAGCAGATCGTGGCACAGCCGCTTCGGCACTCGGCTATCCTGGTGGCGGTGATTTTTCAGCCCAGCCAGCCGTAATACTTGATGATTTTACGGCTACTGGACGCAATATTTACAATCAGGGTGCTCCCGACCGTGATATCTACGAAGTCCAGTCGCATATTATTCCGGGCAACTCCGGCGGCCCATTAATTATCGGTGATGGATCGGTCATTGGTATTGTCTTTGCCCAGTCAACCACCTACAACAACGTTGGTTACGCGATTACTCTGGGCAAGGTTAGTAGCGAAATCAACCAAGCCGAGGCCCAAAACACGCCCGTCAGCACCGGCACCTGCGCCAATTAAACGTAGCATGTGTTTCGTATGACCTAAATCTGCTACTATTAATCCATGCCCTCACCTAAAAAGCCTGCTCAAAAACCGCTGCCAACCTTCAAAAAATTCTTGCCGTGGCTGCTGCTCGTTGGCGGTATAATTGGCATCTTCTGCGCCTTTATTATCAGCTACGATGAGTTCCAGCTCCTCAAAAACCCTAACTTCATCCCCAGCTGCAACCTTAACCCGATCATCGCTTGTGGCAGCGTTATGCAGTCGGCTCAAGCGCATTTGTTTGGCTTTCCTAATCCCTTTATTGGACTGGCTGCCTTCGGTATTGTGGCCGCCACTGGTGCGTGTCTGTTAGCCGGAGCTACACTCAAACGTTGGTATTGGCTAAGCTTAAATGCTGGAGCCTTTTTGGGTACGATTTTTGTACACTGGTTGTTTTTTGAAAGCGTCTGGCGCATCCACGCCCTGTGTCCGTACTGCATGGCGGTCTGGATCGTAACTATCGCCACGTTTTGGTATGTCACACTTTACAACTGGCGAGCCGGGCATTTGCGTTTGCTAAAACAACTTAAAAAAATAGCCGACTGGAAAACGCGGCATCACCTGGATATCTTAATTCTCTGGCTGCTGATTATTGCCGGGCTTATCCTTAAGCACTTTTGGTATTATTACGGCCACTACTTCAAATAATGTCTGCTACAATAGCCTTGGTACATAAAGCTCATGGCTAACAAAAATTTTTTGACGAAAGATATCGGAACTTCTGTGGAGCTACTGGAGAAAACTATTGAAGGCGCTGAAAAAGCAGTGACCGGATTGCCGTCCAGCAGGGTAGTCAAGGAAACCAAGGCTTATTGGCACATGTTGGGCCCCGGACTGACTACCGGCGCCAGCGACGACGATCCTTCGGGTGTTGCTACGTATAGTCAAACCGGCGCCCAGTACGGCTTTCGGCTGCTGTGGCTGGCAGCCTTTACGTTTCCTCTCATGGCCGTGGTGCAAGAAATGTGCGCCCGGATTGGACTGGTGACTGGCCGTGGGCTAGCCGGCAATATTCGCGTGTTTTTTTCGCGCCGAGTACTATATATTTGTACGCTGCTGCTGTTTGTAGCCAATGCTTTTAATATCGGTGCCGATCTGGGGGCAATGGCCAAGGGCGTGCAGCTGCTCAATCCGCACTTTAGTTTTGCGCCGCTGGTGATTGGCTTTGCTGTTCTGAGTTTACTGCTGCAAATTTTTACGCCCTATGCCCGCTATGCCCGCTACCTAAAGTGGCTGGCCATGGTGCTGCTAGCCTATATTCTATCGGCACTGCTGGCCCATTTGCATTGGCATGATGTACTGCGCCACGCTTTTATCCCAACAATTAGTTTTTCCAAAACGCAGCTACTGCTCGTTTGTGCCATTTTGGGCACCACCATTTCACCGTATTTGTTTTTTTGGCAAACCTCACAGGAAGTGGAGCAGGAAATTTTAAATGGCCAAATAACCTTGAAGGCCCGGCAGGTCCAAACCACGCCCCAGGCCATGAAGAACATGCGAGTCGATGTCTGGAGCGGCATGTTGCTGTCCAACGTGGTGATGTTTTTTATTATCGCCGCCTGCGGGGCAGTGCTGTTTCCTCACGGCATCACCACCATCCAAACGACCGCCCAAGCCGCTGAAGCCCTACGGCCATTTGCCGGCAATGCTACCTACTTTTTGTTTGCGGTGGGCATTATTGGCACCGGCATGTTGGCCATTCCGGTGCTGGCCGGCGCCAGCAGCTACGCGCTCGCCGAAAGCTTTCACTGGAAGGAAGGGTTGAGCCGCAAATTCAAGCAAGCCCACGCCTTTTACGGCGTGATTATTGTCTCGATGTTTGTGGGGCTGGGGATTAACTTTATCGGACTGGATCCCATCAAGGCGCTGATTTATTCGGCAGTTGGCAATGGACTGGTGGCACCGGTGGTACTGGCTATCATTGTGCTGATGTCCAGCAATCGCAAAATTATGGGCCAGTGGGTTAACGGCCGCACCGCCAAACTTATTGGCTGGCTGGTTACTATTCTAATGCTTACCGCTGGCCTGGCCGCCATCTGGGCATTGACCTAAAATATTAACCCTCACGCAAAGCGTCGATCGGTTCTTTGTGAGCGGCTTTGAGCGCCGGCATCAGGCCAAAAATAATTCCCACCAGCAACGATACGCCCACCGCCAGCAACATAATCTGCCAAGAAATGACCGGTTGCAAATTGGTCGTAAGATGCAAGATCAAGTTAGTTACGAGCGACAGCACCACTCCAACCACACCGCCAATCAAGCCAAGCACAACCGCTTCCGCCAAAAACTGGCTGCGAATTTGCCGATTGGTGGCACCGATGGCTTTGCGGATACCAATTTCGTGCGTCCGCTCGGTCACCGCCACCAGCATAACGTTCATAATCCCAATCCCCCCAACCACTAACGAGATTGCCGCTATGGCGCTGATCATGTTAGTCAAGAGGTTCAAAATTTTGTTGGTAGCCCGCTGGCTTTGCTGCTCGGTCAGCACACTAAAATCAATTTGGCCACCGCGAGCTTTGCGCAAACCAGCAGTCAACGCTTGTTCGGTGTGCGCAATATGCTTTGAATCGCTAGGTTTGGCTAGGATTTCATAAATTGGGGCACTGTTGCGATTTAATGCTTGCGCTAGCGAATAGGGGATAAAAATAGCATTGTTAAAGTCCGTGTCAATCGCCAGCGGCGGCGTGTCAAATGAATTCATAATGCCGCCGACAATAAATTGCTGACCACGAAAACTAAATTCTCGCCCCAGCGGCACAGTGGCACCGAATAGACTTTGGGACAGGTTTGCGCCAATCACTGCCAGATTTTTATGTTGATCATTGCCGTCGAAAAAAGCGCCGTACTGTACGGTTTGATTGAGAACCGTCGGAAGATTTTCGCTGGTGCCGATAACAACCGCATGCTCAAACTGCTGAGTGCCTATCTGCACGGTGCCAGGCACAATGCTAAGCGGTACAGCCGCCTGTACACCTGCTGTGGTTTGGGCAGTTTTCAAATCATCAGCGGTCAGTGGATTGGCGCTGCCGGCAGCCGACAGCAACCCCAGGGAATGCAAGGCATTGCCGTCAGTTAATACGGTGCCAGGCCGAATAGTTATCAAGTCTTGACCCAGATGATTAATTTGCCCGGTTATTTGCTGCTTGATACCTTCGCCGATACTCACCACCGTGACGACCGACACCACGCCAACTACAACACCGAGTACCGTAAACAAACTGCGCCAGCGGGTGGCTCGCACCGTGCGCAGCGCAGCTTTAAGATTACCGCGTGACAAAGATTTCATGATTGACCTCGCGCTTTAGCGGAACTGTCGTGTGCAGTTGGTTTTTTCTTGCGGGTTGATGCTCGTTTTCTTTTGATGGTTTTGGCAGAACGGGGCGGAAGAGCTTTCATGATGGCCGACACGCCAGCCAGGTCGTCTTCTTCGCTGATGCGCGACAAATGATACAAGCGCTTCAAGGCTGTCGGCGCCACTTCGCCAAACTTGGTACGCTCATCGTGCACAATACTGCCATCGTGCATATACACGACCCGATTAGCGTAACGAGTCAGTTCCGGATTGTGCGTCACCATCAAAATAGTGGTGCCGGCTTTATGAATTTCGCTAAGCAGTTCCATAATCAGCAAACTGCTGGCGCTGTCGAGATTACCGGTGGGCTCGTCGGCAATAATAATCGACGGCTCGTTAATCAGTGCTCGGGCAATGGCTGCCGATTGCGCTTGGCCACCAGACAGCTGATAGGGCAGGTAGTATTCACGCTCATTCATACCCACGCGCTCCAGCATGCTGCTGGCCAGCTTCAGACGCCGCGTCGGCGACATGCCACGATAAACCAGCGGCAGCGCCACGTTTTCGATCACTGTCAGCCGCGACAACAAGTTAAATGACTGGAACACAAAGCCAATCTCGTCGCGCCGCAACTTCGCCAGCTGGTTGGCTCTTAATTTGGCCACATCATGACTGCCCAGCGTGTAAGTTCCATGGGTTGGCAAATCCAACAAACCAATGACGTTCATCAGTGTCGATTTACCACAACCGCTCGGGCCCATCACCGCCACAAACTCATTGTCGTTAATATTCAAACTTACCTCGTCCAGCGCGATAACAGCAGCATCGCCAAAGCCATAAAGTTTGCTAAGTTCGGACAGTTTAATGATAGGCATGAGGCTTTAGTCCTGGTTATGGTTTGTTGGCGAGTTATCAAAGAGGTGCGCTCGCTCGCGGCGAACACACCTCTGTTATCTCTGGCTCTTAGTCTACGCCCTGGCCATGCTGCGGTTCAAGCATTAAAGGTTGTAAAAAAGTCACAGACAGACCATCTGATACAATACCATTCACGGAGGGGTCGCCTAGTGGCCGATGGCGCCGCCTTGGAAAGGCGGTTTACTCGCAAGGGTATCGAGGGTTCGAATCCCTCTCCCTCCGCCAGATAGATTGTGGAACTTATTACAGAGGTCAAAGACAATGAAAGAGGTAGGCGGGGCTTGTTAAAAGCTCTGTTTTTGTCTCAAGGGCTTGCTTTTTAGCCAACCCCACCTGGGTCTGGAACTGCCTAAATACCTCTTAAACTAGCGAAATTGTGGAACTTTTCTATATTTTTAGACACGAATCACCATGGCCTTAGGCGTTGATGGCTCTAGAACTCTGTTAATATTGTTATATGGTTTCTAAAGGTAAAAGTGTTAGTTCCTCAGTTTTGAGTATTAATGATCTGACTGTAGCCTATGGTGCTAATAAAGCCGTTGATAACGTAACGTTTTCAGTAAAGCGAGGTGAAATTTTTGGTTTGCTAGGGCCTAACGGTGCTGGTAAGACCAGCACCCTGAGTGCAATCGAAGGGCTCGTTAAACCACAGTCAGGTACGTTGTCTCTCAACGGTGTAGATATCCGACAGCACCCCTCCGAAGTTAAAGCTAATATGGGCGTTCAGCTACAAGCCACAAGTTTTCAATCTGAGCTAACAATCAATCAAATTATTAAGCTATACGCCGGTTTATATAGTGTGCATCTTTCCAACAATGATATAACTGAATCGCTGAAGACAATTGGACTTGATAGCGAAGCTGGCAAACCTTATAAAAAGTTATCAGGTGGTCAACAACAACGCCTTTCACTTTACATTGCTAATATTCATAAGCCCCGCCTGTTACTACTTGATGAACCTACTGCTGGACTTGACCCACAGTCACGACGACAACTATGGGACACTATCGAACATAACCGCCAAAATGGTGGGAGTATCCTACTTACTACACACTCTATGGAGGAAGCAGAAGCCGTCTGTGACAGGTTGGCAATAATTGACCACGGTAAAGTCATAACGGTTGATACGCCGAAAGGATTGATTGAGAAACATAAGAACGACCCAAAGGTTCGCAGGGTCGCTCGCGGTAAGATAACGCTAGAAGATGTTTTTATTGGATTAACAGGGAGTGAAATCCGTGAATAATACTCCTAAACCATTCAAGTATCTTAGCCCATTACTCCACGCCGATTTTTTGGTTTTATTGAAGAATAAACGTGCTCTTGCTATAAGTTTCGTGGTACCGCTTTATATTATTTTCATTACAAATATAAGTAGCAAGCTCAAACACGGAAGTGCTGGACAATCTAAGCTTGGCAGTGCTGCTTTTTTGGTTATGCTCGCAATAACAATTGGGCTAATCTCAACGTCCATCATGGGATATGCCGTGACAATGGCGAGGGACCGTGAAAAAGGAGTCTTTCAGAGACTTAGGGTTACTCCTGCACCAACTTGGGTAATTATGGTGAGTCGTCTGCTGATTCAAGTGCTGGCAAATCTAGTAATAACAGTGGTCGTTCTTTTAGTCGGGAGCCGAGTACATCATCTTTCATTAAGCACTAGTGAATATGTATGGGCGTTGTTGATAGCAACTCTTGGGGGTGCTATGTTCCTAGCTATCGGTCAGGCACTAGTTGGGTTAGTAAAGTCTGCTACTACAGTTAATGCTATCGGCACTCTGCTATTTGCTGCATTGCTCCTTAGCGGTCTGCTTGGCCCTAGCGGTATTCTTGGTAGTACATTCCAGAATATTTCTAAATGGACACCGGTCGGTACAATTATTTCCGTATTTCAAAGCGCCTTACACGAAACAGCATGGAATGGGCATACTTCGCTTAGTCTGCTAGCTTGTTTTGGGTACGTTATTGTCTTTAGTGCTATTGGAATTATATGGTTTCAGTGGGATACAAATGGTTAAGAGCTTTTTTGTTCTAGCTTTGCATAAAAAGTTCTTTGTTCTTAAGAAAAATTGTTTGCTTTAAGCAAGATATCAGAGCTCTTTTTTCGTCTCTTTTTCCTTCAATCAGGATGTATTTAGCAAAGTTATGCAAATTAACTTCAGGCTGATCTGGACTATTGTTATAACCCATTACAGCAGAGGATAATCTTCTAAATTTATCAAGTTCTTTATGTAAGGCTTCTTGGCTTTCAATTGCCTCTAGAGTTACTTTGTCTAACAGATTTAAGAATGCATTAACCAGCTTTTCTTCCCTGATGTAGGGCTCAGGACAGAAAAAGTCTCTGCCTTGGGTGCAGTGATAATAGACATAGCGAGCCATCTGTCCAGTTTTCTTATGTGTTTTGAATTTGTCTTGAGCCGTAATACCCGAGCCGCACCTTCCGCACTTCAGCAGCTTGATGTAATCAAATTGCTTAGTACCTGGCTTACTCTTAGGAGCTACTACCATCTTTTGTTGTACAGCAGCAAATAGCTCTTTAGTAATAATGGGTTTGTATGATCCTTTGTACCATTTACCACTACCGATTGGGAACTCAAAGATGCCACAGTAATATGGATTGTTAAGCATACGGTAAACACCACTTAAGGTTAGGATTTTACCGCTTTTAGTTCTAAAGCCTACTAACTTCATCCAATCATAGATATCTCTACCACTAGCCCCAGCCGCTACTTTTTCAAAGGCCTGTTTAATCACAGGAGCTCGCTTCTTGTCTACAAAAACTTTCTTCTGGCCTTTGCCCGAATAGTGATCATTTAAGTAGCCTAGTGGTGTCATATTAGGTCTAAAACCTAGCTCACACTTGGTTTTCATACCTCGTTTAACGTTAATGCCTCGATTATCGTTTTCAAGTTTAGCCTGGGAGCATAGAATCATTAGCAAAAACTTGTCGTTTGGTGAATTAGTAAATACTTGGCCATGAGTCCTTATTTCAATTAACTTACCCTGATCCATTAAATCTACTAATGTTCCTAGATCCCCTGCGTTTCTGCTTAAACGATCCGGCGCCCAGCTTAATATGCCAGTAAATAGACCACTGCGTATGTCAGCAATAATCTGATCAAATACTGGTCTTTGGCCGGATTGTTTAGCAGAATGGCTCTCTTTTCTGATATCTGCCACTCTCAGCCCCTGAGCTTGGCCTTGAATAGCCATTTCTTTAATCTGCGAATCAATCGATAGAGCCTGTCTCTCATCATCTTCGCTAGACTTTCTGGCGTAAAGACAATATTCGACTGGTGCAGCTTTAGCAGCCACAGAATGAACTGGTTTTCCGTTCTGTTCGTCAGGTAGCTGATATGGCGAGGTATTAGTGAATTGTGCTGATGGAGGCATAGCAGTACAAAGGTACTCTAAAGGTGGTGGAAGTCTAGGCGAAAATGAGAGAATTCTAGTTTATGGAGTTTTTATTCACCATTCCATACATTCGGTTAAGCATACCCCGAAAAGAAGTCTATCTTAACGTTACTTTGGTTTATTCCTAGTTCTGTAAGGACATCTTGCATATCTACAACCATGGCATGCGTTCCAGATATATAAAAGTTTCTCTCTAAATAGTCAGGCACAGTCCGATTTATTAACTCGCCGGTTATGGAACCGGCTATAGAGTTAGGGTCGGTAATCCTAGCACCGCTATCAGTTACTGTATAGATGGTATTTATACCAAGCTTATTTCTTGCTTCTTCAAAAACGCTTTTGTAAGCTATGTCTGCTTCAGTTCGTACTGAGTATAGTAGTGTTACGGTTCTTCTATCATTTTTATCTATCAGGTATTTCACCATACTCCGAAAAGGGGTTATACCGATACCTCCAGCGATAAAAACTAGTTTCTTCTTTGCGTCTTTCGGCATTACAAAATCACCAGCCAACTGTGAAGCGACGATCAGGGTATCTTGATCTATATCTAACAACGCTGACTTAAAGCTGCTGCTTTTATCGTAAAACTTAACACCAATACGTAAGTCAGGTTCGGTTGGCGATGAAGCTAAGGTGAAATAGCGTCGGCTACCCCGCGCATCCGTCTTGTCGTGCTGCAATGTCCATTCCAGGTATTGACCCGGCTGATAGGCAAATTTACGCCCGGGATTGAATACGAAGTCCGCCGTATCAGTTGCAATCTTTATTTTCTGCTTCAACACTGGGAAAAGTTTTGACTTGGGACTGACTAAATAGGAGAAAGCATTGCCGACTAGAAGAGCAATTTCAGGAGTTGAGTAGAAGCTAAATATATGAACTTGGGGTGGGAGCAGAAAACCTACTAAAGCACCGTACCAAGCTTGTTTTTTAGCAGTCGGTGGCGAAGTAAGCGGTTCAGTTAACATTACAAAGCCTAAGAAGAAAATAGACGAACTCAAAACCATGTTATGCAGGCTAGTGATTACACTAACTTTACTGATAATAGAATAAAAAAATGTCGACGCGGTAGTGGCAGCAAAGAAACCCATAACCATTCTTTCTCGACGAATTTTTCTCATAATAAGTACACCGCCCACTAAGACAAAGGGCAACATAACCGCGGTACCTACCCACCAACTAGCAGTTTGTCTCGGCCCTAGCGCAGTTAAGGCTACGGCTATGGCTGCTGGATTGAATATGTGCTTTTCCTGGATGGTTATTAAGTACTTAGAGGCCATTGCCAGCCCTGAAGCGGCTAGTAAAAACAGAATCCCGTAGCCTGTAGGATTCGGAGTAATGATAAGTGCCATTATTAAAGCCGTAATAAGGGACGACTCAGGATTTATAGGCGCGTCGAAAACGTAGGCGAATGCTTTATTAATAATCCAACAGGCAGCCACTAGTATGAGTGTAGAGATTGCAATATAGAGTGGTTTATAATGCAGATCACCAAAAGCACTAAGTCCTATAGCGATTGCAATCAGCGCTATGAGGTAGTACAGCAGCAGCCGATACATGGTTATGCCATTGATTAACTTGTCTATGGTTCTAAGCATTACTGACTACATACCTTTCAAATCCGCTAGTGTAGGTAGCTATCTTGGTTGAACTCACCATATAGCCCTCTAGCTTCGGCTTCTCATTGATAAACGTAATACCGGCACTACCCATCGCGAAAGCAGCAGTAGCGTACCGGTCGGCTTCGTAGACATTTGAAGCTATAACTGTCAAACTTTGTACATCTTTTATCTCTTGATTCTCCAAATGCGGATTATAGATATGCTGCCCTTGAGTATAGGTTCCCGAAGTAGCCATACCCTGATTTGTTAGTTGCACTACTTTAATAATTTCATCAATATTAAAGGGGTTACGTATACCGATAACCCAAGGTTTATTTTCGGTATTTGTACCTTGAACCTGGATATCACCACCGGCTTCTATGTAGAAATTCTTAATTCCTCTATCTAATAGGAGCTGGGCGGCATTATATATTGCCCAACCTTTAACCAAACCTGAAGGGTCAAGTTTCCCTTTGTGAGAGATATCGAAATAACCATTGGTAAGTTTCTTTGTCTCCTCACATAAGCTCAAGACTGTCTTCATTTCTCGGCTCCATTTGCTTTTAGGTAACCCGTTATTAATTTTGGTTATTTCGCTGGTAGTCTTGTAAGTACTGAACCGCTCGTCAACGCTTTTAAAATATTTAAAGACACTTTCAATATCACCAACATTCGTATCATCTACGATCTCTACGGTGATAGGCATTCCCATTATTATTTTTGTTTTTTTCAATTAGCTCCTATGCTTGCGAGAGTGCTGCTTGTAATGATTGAATGAAGGCCTGAGAAGTAAAGGTAGCGCCTGAAATTAGCTGTACGTTTGAACTTTGAGACTGGATTGCTTCCTGCTGTAAGTACGGCATGGCTTGCTGGTTAATAGCTACTGAAGTTGAGTGCGTATCAGGGTATTGCAGGAATTTGACGTCAGTTATCTTTCCGCCAGATATAGTGGCAGAAACTTGCACATTGCCATAATAGGCATCAGCTACACTTCCGGTATACGTTCCATCTTTATACTGGGTGCTACTTGAGTTTGAACTGCCAGTATTGTTACCCGTGCTAGTCGAGTTACCAGTAGACGTGTTATTAGGCGTGCTACTAGGGTTTGAGTTATTTGTAGCCAAAGACGACGGCTTCTTAAGAACTGGTGATTGATGGCGAATACCTAGGCTGTAAATTAAAAAAATACCTAGTACTGCTAAACTTATGACGAATTTCTTCATAAATATAATAAGGATTCCTTTTTGACCCACTGTAATTCTCTCACTATTTGCTGTGGATTTTCTGATGTTCTAACAGATTAATGATATAAGTTGTTATTAAGAACACGACAAGCACTATGCCAGTGGAATTGTAATACAAACTGTGGTGCCTTCATGTTCATTACTTTGGACTGAAATGGAGCCACCATGCTGTTCCACTATATCTTTAGCTAGAGGTAGGCCTAAGCCATAGCCTGAAGTTTTCGTTTTATTAGTGTTTACGTTTCTAGACCTATAAAAGCGCTCGAAGACGTGAGGTAAATCCTCAGTAGGGATACCAATACCATTATCCTTAATGGCTATGACCGTATCCTTATTTTTCTTTAATAACGTAACGTAAATCCTCCCTTTGGGCTTACTATATTTAATAGCATTATCGAGAACGATAGTTATAAGCTGGTTAATACCGTGCGGATCACCTTGAACTTGTGCAGGCTCAGTATCTACTTTGATTGTAAGTTTGGTGTCTTTAGTCTGACGACCAAATTGCTGTGCTATTTCACGAATCATGTCTTCCAACTCCACAGTTTCTTTCGCTGTTGCAACTTTACTGTCATAACGTGATATTTCGACCAGATGGTTGGTTAGTTTATCTAGTTTTTCTATGTCTCCCAGATTAGCTTTTAAGGTACGGCGTAATAAAGCAGCGTCATTAGAATTTCGCATTAAAGTTGCTTCCGTATCAGCCTTCATAGCAGTTAGCGGTGTGCGTAGTTCATGACTGGCATCAGCCGTAAATCGAATCTGCGCCTGATGTACGGCTTCAATTGGCCGCAGTGTTCTTCTCGCAAGTATGTAACTCGCTAAACTAGAGCCAACTAAAACCAGGCCATTAAAATAAACAAGATTGTCTAGTAGGTGGTGCGACCGAGCATTGAGTTCGTAAGTCGAAAAGTAGCTTTGGTCGTCTTTGTCGTTATCATTAAGTACCTGATATTGGTTACGGAGCGCTTCAGTCAACTCGTCAGTGCTAAAGTGATACAGCACTCCACTGAAAAGGAAACTTAGGCACATGGCTAGCAAAACGTACCACAATGTTAATTTAAGAGTAGCTGACTTAAACATTAGCTGACTTTCCTATTCTGTAGCCGAAACCATGAACGGTGTGAATTAAAGGAGCTTTATCAGGGAAGGTTTTATCTATCTTTCTTCTTAGATAACCAACATATACTTCAACAGTGTTCGGCATAATGAGTGAATCACCATCCCATACATGGCTAATTATCTTATTTTTTGAGAGTGTTTGACCTTGGTTATATAAAAGGTATGTCAACAACTTAAACTCTCTCGCCGATAGCTTAATATCTTTGCCGTCACGCTTTACATCGAATAACTCAACGTTTACTTCCAAATCTCCAAGTCTGATGATTGAACCTAGAGATTGTCGGGGTCGGCGAAGTAACACCTGCACGCGCACTATTAATTCTTTCATAGAAAAGGGCTTGGTTAGATAATCGTCAGCTCCAGCCTGTAGACCATAAACTTTATCGTCAATCTCACCACGCGCCGTAAGCATTAATATAGGAGTATGAATGTTAGCTTCTCTAACTTTACGACACAATTCCACGCCTTCTATTGACCCTGGTAGCATACGATCAAGAATAATGAGGTCATAGTCAGGGTCGACTGCAGCTGAAAGTCCTCTATCAGCATCAAATACTATATCTACGGCAAAATTGTGTAACTCCAATGCACTTTTTATGGCCATTGCGATTCGCTTTTCGTCTTCTATAACTAGGAGTCTCATGATTATGTATTGTAGCGCAGAGTTAAAAGAGGTGCGGAATTATGTACCCAAGTGTGAAATGAGCCTTTGGTTATAAAAAGAATGAGTAGTTTATAATAATCAGTAATGAAAAACCATGTGTCAAAGTTTGTAGCTAGCCTACTTGCCCTACCTGTACTATTGATTGCGGGCAATCTCGTACACATGCCTTCTAGCCACGCTATGACTGCTATGCCAAGTGGTCAATGCCAAACTAGCTGTACTACTTCTCAAACACCTGCTGATATAGCCACCAAACCAGAGGATATATTAAAAGATAAAGATATTGAGCCTCAACCAGCCGAACCTTACTACCTGGCTTTTATGGGCGTAGGCTGGACAACGATCCTTCCCTCAGCTGCCGCATATTTAATCAGAAGTCTTAGCTGGCGACCACCAGATTTATATAAGCTCAATGTAGTTTACCGAATTTAGACAAGACATATCTTCCACTTACTAAATAACTTCTTGGAGGAAGTATGTCTAATAAATCGTTTACAGTGTTAATTGCAGTAATAGTAATAGTAATAGGTGTTGTCGGATTCATTGTCTTTGGGCAAAAAAATACCCCTAAGACACCGCAGCTTGGTACTACCCACCCTAGCCTAGGTGGTACTCATATTGCAGAGGGTCAAAAGCACCCAGCGTATAATTCAGACCCGCCAAGTTCAGGCTGGCATTACAATGACGCTTCTGCTCCTACGCAATGGGGCGTATACACGCAGGAACTACCGCCTGAAATCTTTTTGCACAATGAAGAACATGGTGGTGTCATCATTACCTACAGCCCTAAGCTGTTACCAGCAGACCAGCTAAAGAAGTTGCAAGCGTTGTTCGCCCCACCGTACAGCGATAAAAACTTTACGCCAAGTAAGGCTATTGTTATGCCTCGCTCCGAAGATACCCACCCCCTTGAACTAGCCGCTTGGACTGTTACCTATAACATGGATAGCTACAGCCAAACCACACTTGAGAGCTTTTACTTGCAGCACGTTAGCCATAGTCCAGAACCAACAGGCGGTCCGACTAATACGCCGATAAATGAAGCGGCTGGACAATGAAAAGGCTAAAAATAGGGGGTATTAACGTACTTCCTCCGAGTATGGTGGGTAGCTTAGTTCTAGTAGCTATCGTTATTGCTGCTGTAGCTATAAACTCGTTTAGAGGCTCTACAAACATGTCATCAATGGGTATGACAACCTCAGGCACACAAGTTAGCGCTGACCCCGCAATGAAACAAGTCTTTGTTAAACTTGCTGCTGCCCATACAGACGTTTGCCAAGACATGGGTAATAAACCAGCCATAGATAAGTACATGGCTATGCTACCAAACGGTTCAAGTCTGCAAGGCTCCTGCTGCTCACCTATGGACATGAAGAAGTATGTCAGTCAGGTTAATAGCTTGAAAGCCTACGCCAGCATACCGCAAATACCCCAAGACCCTTACGACACGTCAGTAAACAGCGCCAAGCAAATGCTGGGATACTACGACAATATACAGCTCACTCCTGCCCAGCAAAGTGTCTATGACAAAGCTGCAACTATGACAGCCGATAAAGGCTGGTGCTGCTGCCAGTGTTGGGCGTGGTATACCCATGCCGGATTAGCTAAGTACCTCATTACTCAGCATAACTTTACTACTCAACAGATAGTAGCCATTACTAACCTTGAGGATTGTTGTGGAGGTAGCTAATATAAGGGGCAAATGACGAAAATAAAACATATAAAGACTAAGCAACTTTTATTATTCCTTGCCATTTTTGTGGCGAGTGTAATATCTATACCCTCTATTAGTTATGCCCACGAACTTCGAACAAGTGGGTCGATACATGTCTTGTTGCATGTCAGTCCTAACGACGAACCAGTTACAAATCATCCAAGCCAACTAAATTTTCATATACTTGATGATGAGGGTAAGTTCAAGGGAGCTAACTGCGATTGTGCGGTAAAAGTGACGTTAAACGAAACTGTCTTACTAAATAGCCCCGTCAATGTTGGGGCATTTGACTACTTGGGCTTCAATCAAGCAGGTATAGTACCGTTTGTTTTTCCATCAGTTGGAAACTATCAAGTAAATTTCTCTGGTAAACCTATTGCTGGTTATGATTTTCATGCATTTAGCCTAAACTACACCAAAAACGTTAGCCTAGTTGGGCATAGTGTTAATCATGATGAGCCTTTTTTTATTGGATCAGCGATATTGGGCGTAGTTATTGTTGCCATTACGCTTTTTGCAATAAAAGAATTCAAGGACGAGTGAGTAAACTAGAGATGTTAATATAATAGTTATGAGCAGTGCGATAACAGAAACCGCTAAATATGTTGTCTTCCCGCTACTTGCAGCGGCAGTTGGTGCAGTGATCGGGTTACGTAATCAACCCTCCTCCCAAGTTAAATCTCTAATACGACACATTGCTGCAGGTCTAGTATTTGCAGCAGCTACCGTTGAACTACTTCCAAACTTGCTAAAAGATAAGCAACCGCTCGCAACAGTTATAGGCTTTGCGCTCGGTGTTGGGCTGCTCTTAACGGTCAATGTTTTACTCGGTGGCCATCATCATGGTGATAAAGATGAAACCTCTGATCACCGACATCGTGACACCGAGGTAGGCAGTAGTGTTTTATCAACTTTTATGGCTACGATCGGTATAGACGTAGCGGTAGATGGCTTGCTAATTGGTATAGGCTTTGCGACAGGCGTAATCGAGGGTCGTTTATTGACCCTAGCGCTATCTGCTGAGGTCTTATTTATAAGTCTGTCTATTGTAGCCTCGTGTAAGGATCGAAAACTATCTGTAGGCAGAACGTTTCTGATGGCTGTAAGCCCCGCTATTATAATGATTGTCTTTGCGCTCATTGGTACTAGTACATTTGCTCACCTGTATGGTGCGCTACACCAAGCAGTCTTAGCCTTTGGTATCTCAGCATTACTGTATCTGGTTACTGAGGAGTTATTGGTTGAAGCTCACGCAACTCCCGACGAGCCAGTTGAGGTGGCGGGCTTCTTTGCTGGCTTTCTGCTTATTTTGGCACTAGCGCTGCTATAGGCTAAAGTTTAGCGACAACCCTTTGATATGATAAGATCATGATTATTCACGCCTTAGTTCATGCTCTCTCAACGTCCTTTGCTATGGGCTGGGAGATATTATGGCCTTTGATACTAGGTTTTGCCTTGTCTGGTGTTATACAGGCTACAGTTAGTAAGCGTCAGATGAGCAAGTTGCTACCTGACGATAAGCCAAGGACACTGACAAAGGCAAGCTTGCTCGGTGCTGCTTCATCATCTTGCTCTTATGCAGCGGTGGCTTTAGCAAGGTCTATCTTTCGCAAAGGTGCCGACTTTACGGCTGCCATGGCTTTCGAGATAGCTTCTACTAATCTCGTTATTGAACTCGGTATCATCATGGTTGTGTTGCTAGGTTGGCAGTTTACAGCAGCCGAGTTTGTCGGTGGCCCGCTGATGATACTAATCCTCGCCATACTATTTCGCCTGTTTCTTACACCCAAACTGGTAAGTGCTGCTCGCAATCAAGCTGAAAAAGGTTTATCAGGTCGCATGGAAGGTCATGCAGCTATGGACGATATGGCGGTTAAAGGTAATGCGTCAATTTGGCATAAACTACGCTCACCCGAAGGTAGAACAGCTACCAGCCATTTTTTCATAATGGATTGGTCTTCTATATGGACGGATATAGTTCTCGGTTTACTAATAGCAGGAGCTTTAGCAGCGTGGATACCTAAATCTTGGTGGAAGGCAATATTCTTTACTAATAACCATACTTTAGCGGTTATTTGGGGTCCTCTAGTAGCTCCTCTTATAGCTGTGCTGTCGTTTGTTTGTAGTGTTGGTAATGTACCACTGGCTGCGGTGCTATGGAATGGCGGTATTAGCTTTGGTGGAGTGATAGCCTTTATCTTTGCAGATTTAATAGTCTTCCCGATACTTAAGATTTACAAAAAGTATTACGGCATGAAAATGGCACTCTTTATCTTTGGGACGTTCTACGCAGCTATGGCTATAGCAGGATACTTGGTTGAGGGTATATTTGCGTTGTTACATCTAACACCTCACATACGAAATGCCAAAGTACTTGAAGCCAGCGTTACGTTCAACTACACAACCGTCCTCAATATAGTATTTCTAGTTGTGGCAGGAGCTTTAGTTTGGCGGTTTCTGAAAACAGGAGGGCCGATGATGTTAAAGATGATGAAAAGCAAACAAGAAAGCCAGCCTTAGAAATACCTAAAAGGCTTGTGTCTCCTCGCAAGCAAACACAAGCCTTTATCAACTATTATATGAAATCATTAGTATAAATGTAACAATTATACATTGACAATATATCGTACTTAGGTATAGTATTAATCTGTGTCAAAGCAATATAATCAACTGCCACAGGTAGCTTTTAGCATACTTCTAGCTCTTAGTCTAAAGCCCCGTCATGGTTACGAAATCATGAAACAAGTCGGCGAAGACTCCAAGGGTAAGATTAAGCTTGCACCTGGCGCTCTCTATACCAGTATTAAATTGCTCAACGAACAGAATCTTATAACAGAACTTGAAGACCAACCTGATACAAGGCGTAGGTACTATCAGCTTACAGACAAGGGCAGGAGTAAGCTAAATGCTGAGTTGGAGTATTACGATAACACTGTGAAGCTGGCTAAACAGCGTAAAGTTTATGAGACCCTTTCGGGGTTAGCTACGTGAATAAACTAGATAAACGCTTCCCAATTTACTCCAAGCTGCTCAGGCTATATCCAAAACCTTACCGCAAGCAGTACGAGCAACAGATATTACAAACAACAGCCGATATGCTTGATGACGCGCCCAGCCAAGCTGCAAAACTAGCAGGCTGGACTCATATAGCCATAGACTTACCACTTAGTGTAGCTAAACAACAACTTCAATACGTCGGAGGTATTTATATGAATGAGACACCCCGTTATATCAAGCGAAATAGCATTATAGCCGGAGCATTGTTATTGCCCTTTGTTGCGGCACTTATAGCTAACGGGCTAGATAAAGTTATCAATAATCACACCCTGTACAATTCGTGGCTATGGCATACGCCCGTGCTATCAATTTGGGTTCTGAGGCTTCCCCAACTAGCATTTTTATTAGCTGTAGGTACTTATTTGGTATATCTACTTAAAAGTCGTGATAATAAACAATCTTGGTTAAAGCGGGTGTTAGATATAAGACACTCATGGCCAATTGTTATTCCTGCCATTTTTGCGTTTGGTGTACTTTTTATTATTGCATTCCACGACGTTGGTCAGTGTATACAGTCACCGTCACATGTTGTAAGCCACGCAAGCCAAACGTGGCGTTGTGCGGTGAACAATCAGTCATTTAAAGTATTCAGTAAACATTTTTAAGCTTCAAGGTAAAACTGTTAGACTAACTGCATGATTACTGTCACAAATCTACACAAGACCTACGGCAAGAAAGCCTCAGCCTACGAAGCCCTACGAGGCGTAAACCTTAAGATTGACCAGGGGGATAGTGTAGCTATTGTCGGCAAGTCCGGATCAGGTAAATCAACTCTTATGCATTTGTTGGCTGGTTTAGACCACCCAACGTCGGGAAAGATTCTCTGGGACGAACAATCTCTAGCCGATATGAACGAAAAGCATCTGACTTTGCTTAGAAATGGAGAAGTCGGTTTTATTTTCCAGCAATTCTTTTTGCAGCCCACGCTTACCGTTATGGAGAACACAATCTTACCATTAAAGATTGCAGGAATCTCGCCAAGTAAAAGGAAGAAGCAAGGCACGAAAGTATTAAAGGCCGTAGATTTACTAGACAAGGCGAATAACCGAGCTACTGACTTATCGGGTGGCCAACGTCAAAGGGTCGCTATTGCTCGTGCGCTTATTAATGAACCCTCGGTTATTTTTGCTGATGAGCCAACGGGTAATCTTGATACTGAAACGGGTCAGCAAACTATCGATTTACTATTTCGCTTGCAGAAGGAACGCAATATTACGCTTGTTATCGTAACTCATGATGAAGACCTCGCGAAGCGCTGTAGTCGTATAGTCAATATTCAAGACGGAAAGATAGTTAAATAATTATGCGTATTCCTGATTACATCTCAACTGCCCAAACTAACTTACTACGCACCAAAGCTCGGACTTTCTTGACGGTCTTAGCTTTTGTTATTGGTACCTTTACGCTTGGCATGGTAACTTCCTTTAGCCAAGGTTTACGATCATATGTTAATACCCAGCTTGATGCTTACGGCTCACCTAATCTCATCACGGTTAGTCTTAGCTCTACGCCGACTCAAACTAGTTCTTCGGGTATAGCGTATTATCAACCGAACCGCCAGGCCTCTGTTAGCGGTGGTGGCCCTCACGGTGATAAATCAGCTAGTTACACACTGAATCAAAATGACCTGAGCAAAGTTAAAGCTACGCCTGGTATAGTTGCAGCTTATCCTGACTATTCATCGCTCAATATTGATTATGTCCAGTACCAGAACTCTCCAAAGTACGTCATGCAGGTGCAGTCGGCCTATCCAAGCGAAACTACCAGCCTAGCTGCTGGAGCCTTTCCGACATCATCGCAGTCCTCAGGGGTTGTAGTACCGTATGCCTTCGTTGAAGCTTTTGGCGTCCAAACTCCAAACCAACTGCTGGGTAAAGCCGTAACTATACAAACAACCTCAGCAACTTCACCAGCAACACATGTCTACAGCGCAACTATCACTGGAGTATTACCCGACACTGTTCATCAGCCAGCTGCCTACCTTTCATACCAACTTATAAATAGCATGGTTCAATTTCAAAGTGGTAGCACCACACAGTTTAGTGATGTCATTGCCTTAGCTACTACGAACGTTACCAAGGCTCAGCGTCTACAGATCAAAAATGCCTTGCAATCTCAAGGCTACAAAGCCGAGACCTACGATGACCTTATATCTAACTTTAATCGTCCGCTAACTATTGTTAGTGCTGGGTTGACTGGTTTTGCTGCTATTGCGCTGCTAGCAGCAACTATTGGCATTGTGAATACCTTACTCATGTCAGTTCTAGAAAGGACGCAAGAAATTGGCTTACTCAAAGCACTTGGTATGCGCAGACGAGGCATTACTTTTATTTACCTTGTAGAAGCCGCCAGCATTGGTTTTTGGGGTGGTGTCATGGGTGTAGTCTTGTCCTTTTTACTAGGGCTTGCAGCCAATCCTATATTGAATAGAACAATCTTTAAGGGCATAGGTTCAGCACATATCTTAAAGTACCCATTACCCTACATGTTTGCAATTGTTATTGGTGCCATGATTATAGGATTACTTGCAGGAACACTCCCAGCTATACGCGCTGGAAAGCTAGACCCAATAGAAGCTCTTCGTAGAGAATAAAAAATCTTGCTTATGGTTTTTGCGCTATCATAAGACGGTGAAATATCAGGCGACAAAACAACGCTCAATAACAAAATCCATTACCTTTCGCATAGTAGTTGTCATTTCTGATTTAGTAGTCATTTACATTATTACCAAACGGATTGGTGCTACCATAGCCCTAACGGTATTCACGAACCTCGCTAGTACCATACTCTATTTCCTTCATGAACGAATATGGAATAGGATAAATTGGGGACGACAAAGAGCTAAGTAGTTTTATTGGTTTGAATATACTTCTTGAAAAGCCACAGAGTTAGATAATATCCTGCTACAGCTCCGATAATATCGAATAACCACCCAGCCCCAATATCTAGTGGCGAGTGGATTTTAGCTAATATGCGGGCGATGCCGACAATTATAGTTAGCACCAGCATACCTGCTGCCACTCTTTTGCTGTAGAAGTACGTTATGGCGGTGAGGGCCATGGTTAACAACGCATGGTCTGAGGGAAAACCGTTGTCCTTAGCGTGAGCAATCAGTGGTTTAACAAGTTCGGTTACGAATGGTCTGGGGTCGTAATAGAGCTTTCCAGCAATACGAGACAGAATAAGAGCAACCACACCAGCAATAACGGCAGCAACAATAAACTGGACTTTTAGGTTTTTAGTGGTTCGTAGCCACGCTACTCCAACACCTGCTATAACGAATAGGTAAAGGTAGGAGGCGCAGAAGATAATGATACTATCCATGTTTTATTCCTTTTACATCGTCATTATTATAGCTATTGATTGGTGGGATTAGTGCCATTCGACTTTGACGTCTCTACTGGTTTGTGCGCTTGCAGATACTCGGTTATACCGTTCACAATACCTTGAGCTTGCTGGGTAGCACGGTCACCAGCGTCTGCTTCGGTATTGTTGCTGATAAATAGGCTCTCGATAATGGCTGATGGCATCGTGGCTCGCTCCAGCATACCATCATCAAACTGCATGGGTGGGGTTACGGGTAAGCCAAGCTCTGCACCAGCTGCATTGGCTAGGTCATTAGCAAGCTCAGCGTCCTCTGGCTTATATTGTAGCGCCGTAGAATAATCTGGCCCACCGTCAGTATAAGAGTTCTGGTGTATAGCTACGAGAAGAGTAGCCTTTTTAGCATTACAGAAATTAACTCGCTCAGCATTAGTGAGAGTTGTATCGGTTGTGCGGATCATGTAGACGCCATAACCCTTAGCGAGTAGTGTGGTACGGACTAGCTTAGCTACAGTTAAGTTAACCGCAGCTTCAGTAAGATTACCGTTCTGTGCGCCTGGGTCATCACCACCGTGTCCTGGGTCAAGACAAACAGATTGTAAAGGTATTTCTACATGATTGACGGCAGCAGAAACGTGGCTAGTGGTATGCAAAAGAGTAATCTTTGCTAGTAGTAGCGCAACAACTACAAAAGCACTGAATTTCAGCTTTCTGTGAACTGGACGCTTGGGCGGCGCTTTATATGATTTCCTTGTGGCATACGATGGATTTCTTGGTTGCATTTTTGTGTTATTTTTCTAGTATTTAGAATACTACCGACCATCAAATAATGCCAAGGTTTTGTAGTAGTATAAATATATGCCAGAGAAAGAAACTACCGAAGATTCTGATGCTGATGTAACGACAGCGACTAAAACTGATGTGGGCATGAACGATTCAGAATCGCCAAGTGTGTCCTCCATAACCACTGCTCCAAAAAAACGTCGTAGGTTACGACTTACTACTCCCATCTTATTATTAATCTTAATTATTCTAGCTGGGATTGGATTCGGTATTTTTAAGCTTACGAGAACCACGACGGTGAACGAGACTGGTATCCACAAAATCAAGCATATCATTGTTATCATGCAGGAAAACCGCTCCTTTGACAGCTATTTCGGCACTTACCCAGGAGCAGAAGGTATTCCCATGCAAAACGGTGTGCCGACAGTATGCGTACCTGATCCAGCTAGTGGAGCATGTGTAAAGCCCTACCACGACACCAATGACAAGAACTCGGGTGGCCCGCATGGCCAAACCAACGCGACGGCAGATATTAATGGTGGTAAAATGGACGGCTTTATAGCTCAGGCTGAGGGAGCTGGTAAAAACTGTGCTGCCAATAACCCCAACTGCTCAGGTGGCGCACAGACAGATGTCATGGGCTACCATACGGCAGCAGAGATACCGAACTACTGGACGTATGCTAAAGACTTTACCCTGCAAGACCATTTGTTTGAGTCCAACGCGTCTTGGAGCCTGCCATCACACCTGTACATGGTGTCAGAGTGGTCGGCTAAGTGTAGTCAAGCTGGTAATCCCCAGTCCTGTGTTAATGCGCTGCAAAGTCCTGACAATCCCCCAGACTTTAATTCCTCAATTAAAAACACCATTATTGGTAAGTGCCGCGGGGGTACCAAAGCCGCTGCTTGCCAGAGCGCTCTATTAGCTGCTGGTATTACGCCCGATATGGCTACTCAGCTCCACACTCTCATCCAACAGAACTGTAAACAAACGGATAGCTACACCACTTGCCAAACAGCAGTAGATAATGCCAATGTACCGACTAGCTTAAAGCAGAAGCTAACGGCTGCAGCCAACAGCTTAGCTCCACCAGACTACGCCTGGACAGATTTAACTTATTTACTGTATAAGCAAAGCGTGTCGTGGGGTTACTATGTCTTTAATGGTACAGAACCCGATTGTGAAAATGATTCGGCTATGACCTGTGCGCCTGTCGCACAGAACGCCAAAACACCAGGCATTTGGAACCCACTGCCTTATTTCGATACTGTTAAACAGGATAATCAGCTCGGCAACATTCAGTCACTCACTAACTTCTACACGGCTGCCAAGAACGGTACACTACCTGCGGTGAGCTGGATAGACCCAACGGGGAGCGTCAGTGAGCACCCTCCAGCATTGGTTAGTACCGGCCAAGCCTATGTAACTGGCCTTATTAATGCAGTTATGAAAAGCCCTGACTGGAACAGCACAGCTATCTTTCTATCATGGGACGATTGGGGTGGCTTCTATGACCACGTAACACCACCGAGCGTTGACCAAAACGGCTACGGCTTACGTGTACCCGCTATGGTCATTAGCCCTTACGCTAAGCAAGGCTACATTGACCACCAGACTTTGAGCCATGATGCCTACGTGAAGTTTATTGAAGACGATTTCCTCAATAGTCAGCGGCTAGACCCTAAGACTGATGGACGACCTGACCTACGACCTGATGTGCGTGAGAATAATCCACAACTCGGTAATCTTGTAAGCGACTTTAACTTTAACCAAACACCGCGTCAACCCATAGTGTTGACAGGCGGAACGACATACTAACTAAACCACAGCACTAGTTGTTTCTGTCTCATACAGTTATTCTACATCAGACGTGTTTTGTATAGTGGGAATGTCTAGGGGTAGGAACAAACCCATTAGCTAGCAGATAAAAGCCGAGCCCGAAGGCCCGGCTAAAATGTTCGCCTCTTTGTTTGATCTTTATTATACTGATTTAATACTACTGTAAGTTAACTTTGACGCCATTCGAAGCTCCTGAGTCATGTAGCATTGCATAAACTGGTGTCACGCTTTTTGGCACGTCAAAGACTACTATGCCGCTGATCGACACGCCCGGGTTGACGTTCTCCAAGGTTGCAAACTGGCTGCTACTTGGATTAGCCGTTATGGTACCGTCACTACTAGCTGAGTACTGCTTATTATTACTGTCGTAGACATATTGGCTACTATCATCAAAGTTTTGAGCAACAGTACCTATGTTTTTAATATTCAAGTTCATCTGGCAGAATTGCCCCTGAGCTTGTGAAGTGCTGTATGAATTATCCGGCTGGGTAATTTGGGTTTGTCCACAGCTAAAGCTAGTGATAGTAAACTGGAACTTCCCATCATTAGCCGGTTGATTTAGCTTTGGCGTCGCAGCAGCTGTTTGCGTTGACACCGAACTATTACTTGAACTACTCGTTGTGGCATTGGCTGATTTATTGTTAGTAGATTTACTGCCTCCCGATGCTGCACCGATTATCGCGAGGATAACTAAGACACCTATTACTGTTAGTACCTTATGTTTTGCAAACCAGTTCTTATTGCTTTTATCTTTACTCATTTTGACAGCCCTCCTTTAGGCCTAGTTAGTTATCGGAGGCTGCCTTTATATAAAAATGGACAGCCACGCTAGTAACTGTCTAGGTCACAGATAAGCCGTTAAGCCTACTTTTCGCGTAGCTGCCCATTACTATGGCTTAACTACGCGACTGCGTTCGCTTATCAGTGACCTAGACCCCTACATTGTACCGTACAGAGGTCGAAAGTCTAGAATTATCCTATAACCATGTGAGGCGCGGCTGATGCATACCGTGTTGGTTTATTTGCCATATGAGCAAGGTAAAGGCATCGACTAAGTCATCGTGCTTTTCAACCCCGAAATGAACTAGCTGGCTAATTAGCTCCTCGCAGCCACTACGCGGGAACTTAACCGTACCGTTTTCAATCAGGTGGCTGACAAGGTTTAGCCGCGCCCGCTTATCAACATTACCGATCTTAATACCTTCTGCTGATACGCCCTCAGCATTTAGCTGCTCGACGGCTGCACCTTGGTATGCCACATCTTCAACATAAATAGAGGGGTAATCATACTTTTGGTATAAAACCTGTAGATTAGTAATGGTTGCTCTGAACGTTAGCTTAGTATTTATCATCTCCGGCATAATATACGCCTCATACTCATCTGGTGCGTTCCAGTCATCTATGTCTATCTGTGTGTAGGCTTTGGCAACGATCATAGCCGTGTTATCGGCTGTTTCCCGCTGGGATATAGCCAGGTCAACGCCAACACCAGTCATCATACAACTGCCTTCCGGCGGCAAGTGATCATAGTATTGGATCCAAGTTGGATCAATAATCTGGTCTTCATCAGGGATAATATTGAGCAAATACTCCCGTTGCCACGACACGCGATTACCAACAAACATCTCCAGCGCTTCTAACGAGGCTGAATCTGAAAACTTACCCGGCCATAGTGATATGCCCTCAGCGTCCATTAACGGGTACTTTTTGAAGCTGCCCGACATGCTGCCATTGCCGAAGCTCTCTCGTAGCCGCATTAACAATGAGTCTTCGTGCAGTAGGTTACCGATAGTCACTATCTTGGTGTTTTGGTCGCCAAGCGGTAACACTTCACCAGTAAACCAGTCGTAGGTCTTATTACGACCTTCTCGGGTTTTGACTGAACTCATGTCTTCAACGTCATCAGCAATGATTAAATCTGGTCGGTGGGCTCCAAAGCGGATGCCACGGATGCTCTGTTCGGCTGAAGCCGCAATAATACGAGCCCCGAATTGCGGTAGCACTAGTGATGTAGAGCCCCACTCGTCACTTTCTTCTTCCAGCGGCCCAAAGTCTTTGCGCAGTAGCTCATTAGACTCAAACTCTCGCTTAATGTTGGTTAGGTGCATGCGAGCTTGGGGCTGGGTTTGACTAAGAATAACTACGAACTTCTTTTGCTGTTTGCCGAGGATTGCCCACATCGGATATGACAACGTCACAATGGTCGATTTGCCGGAACCTCGAAAAGCAACAATGACCGTGTGTTTAGTGTCTTCGTCTTCAGTTATGGCGTACAACTCGCGCTGAAATGGTGCAGTTGGGTACTTCACATACAGCCCCATATACAAATGGAAGAAGTAATAGTGACTGGAACGAGCCAGCTCCATACGTACCGCTCGCTGGTTACGTAGTACGTCAAAATTGATATCATCATTCGGTTGCATTGGTAGGTTCCTCGCTAGTGGGCAATAATAGCCCGGCATGTTTCAACGCCTGCTCGACAATAGCGGCTTGCTCGGGAGTCAGTTCTTCCGGTTCACGCTGCAAACGGGCATCAATCTTAAGCCGGGTAATGTAGTTACGGTGATTGGCTTTGAGCCAAAACATGATGGCGGTCATGTTCTTATCTTTAATTGCCGAGATAAGCTGGGATTCAGCCATGTCGTTAATCAGGCCTGTACTTTCTTCGATGGCCTCGGTACAGGCATCGGCAAATGAGGGATCCTTACGCCAGCGATAATAGGTGGAACGCGGCACGTTGGCCTTTTTGCAAGCCATTTCAATAATGGGAGTTTTGCGTAACTGCAACAGCAGTTTCTTCTTATCGGCTTCTTGGTTCCGGCTCATGATAGTTGCTCTGCTTTCTGGCCAGTCAGCTTCTCCCAGCGCTTAATCACCACTTGACAGTATTCGGGGTCAAGTTCTACAGCTATGCATTGTCGTTTCGTTTGCTCACAGGCAATCAGGGTACTACCACTACCAACGAAGCCATCAAAGATGATGTCGCCAACCCTAGAGCTGTTTAGAATTAGCCGTCGCAGTAAGCCTATTGGTTTCATAGTCGGATGCAACTTGCTGACATTGGGCTTCGGGTAAACCAAGATGCTTTTATCTTTACTCTTGGTAAAGGCATGCGTGCCATACCAGCCGTAGATAATCAGCTCGTGCTGGGGTAAATAGTCCAGACGGCCAATGACGGCCTGGGTCTTCGCCCAAATTAGTAGCTGGGCAAACTTGCCGCCACTGGCTTTCAGGGCTTGGATGGTTGGTAGCAACATCTTGTCACTGTTGAATATATACAGACTATTTTTACGAGCCAGGTACGGCTTGGCTGTTGCTAGCCAGGCGATAGTAAACGCCTCGTAGTCGGCTTCATCTTCTATATTGTCGTTGGTGATGACTTTAGTAGTTGCCAGCTTGGCAATGCCTTGCTTACTTTCAACGTAGGACACGCCGTAAGGCGGGTCGGTAAGAATCATGGCGATCTTGTCGTTACCGACTAGCCGCTTTACCAGTTCAGGGTCGCTAGAATTGCCGCAGGCCAAACGGTGCTGGCCTAGTTGGTATATCTCTCCGGTTTTCATATCTGTAGCGCCTTTTGGCCGGTCAAAGTCTCCCAACGGTCAATAATGACCTGGCAGAACACTGGCTCAATCTCAGACAGCAAGGCCGTACGTAGCATTTGCTCACAGGCCATCAGTGTTGAGCCAGAGCCACCAAAGACATCCAGCACCACGTCATTAACCTTGGTACAGCGCTTCAGTGGCTTTTCGTGCAGAGTAATAGGTTTCTGAGTTGGGTGTTGGTAGTCCTGTCCGGCCTCGCGTTTAGCCAGCCAGACGTCAAACAGATCAACAATGTCATCAATAGTGCGATTGCCGGTGGCGATATCCTTATTAAGAATCTCGGTCAAGTTCTGGCTACTGTCAGATAAGTAAGGATCGCCTCGGGTGGCGTAGATACAGGGCTCATAGCCCTTGTTAAAGGCTACTTGTGGTACGACGTTAAAGCCGTTCTTGATCCATAGACAGACCCGCCGGTTCTTTAACCCGTGATCAACCATTAGTGATTGCAGCAAACCTATGTATGTTTGGTCGCAGTACATAAATACATGGGCATCACTTGCTAGCGTGGGCAGTGCTGCTACCAGAATGTCACTTAGGAAATTGTGGTACTCGGCTTCAGACTTGTTGTCGTCAGTCTTGCCGCCGTAGCCAGCTTTTAGCCCAACCCCTTTGTTATAGTCCAGGCCAATGTTGTAGGGTGGGTCGCTATAGAACATGGTAGGCTTGAGCTCGCCAGCCAAACGTTTAATAGTGTCCGGGTCTGTTGAACTGCCACAGATTAAGCGGTGCTTGCCCAGCTGGAACAGATTACCCACCTTAATTGTCGTTTCAGCCGCTTCTTTAACAGCTTTCTCTACGTCAAAGTCATCGTCATCGGTTTCCAGGGCATCGTTCCAAATGTCGCCAAGAGCTTGGTCATCAAAACCAACATCGAGTAGAAGGTCAATGTCGAACTGCTTGAGAAGCTCAAAGTCCCATTCACCAGTGTTACGGTTAAGACGTAGGTTCAACTCGCGCTCTTTGGCCTCATCCGGTATGTCGACATAGACCACCGGCACTTCCGTGAAGCCTAAGTCTTTGGCAATCTTTAGCCGAAAGTGACCGCCAATGACAATGTTATGGCGTCTTGGTGCGCCATTGACGATCAGCGGGTCAACCAAGCCGAATCGCTCGATGCTTTCAGTTAGATGGGCTGTCTGGTCGTCTGACCAGCGGCGCGGGTTATATAGGGCTGGTTTTAGCTCCGTTACGTTTATATGTTGGATGGTTAGTTGTTTGGCCATGGGATTATTCCTTCCATTTGGCTTTAGGTAAATAAAAAGTGCCCACCCCACAGCCATATCGGGAAGTCTGATCCATGCCAAAAAGACAAGGGCTTCCCCATATTGCTGCAGAGTGGGCACTGTCGAGGCGTGATGCCTCTCAGCTTGACGTGTCTCGCAACACCGTCAAACGTCTACGGCTTAGTTATAAGCCGAATACACAATTCCCGCTATTAACTGCGTGAATTAACTCGTAAAAGGTGCTTCCGTTTTAAGGATTCTATTTTCTCTAGCGCATCTGGCGCAAGATATACCGACAACTGGTCTGTCGGCATATATATGCGTAACATGCGTTTACCGTGTTTAGCTAACAGGTCTAACACTTCCTGCTCATCAAAGTTCAGATCCATCTCAAAGGTGCCATCAGCTACCGGCTGGATGCTGCCGTAGGTACGTCGGGCTTTGCCACCCTTCAAGTGCTTGGTGTAATTGCGAACCAGCGAACTAGGTTTACTTGGTTTTTGGGCATGCAAGGCCGCATCCGTCAGGATGATATCAACGCTGTCCTCGCTGGGTATATAACCACCAGCGGGGACAATACGTTGTTTCCAGAGTAGGGTCGTGGTGCTCATATACTCCCTAAAACTTACTTTTCAGCTCGGATTGTCCAAGGTTATCAATTAACTTGCCGTGGCTATCGATGAGGTTAACCTGGATACGAGCGCCCTTTAGTTGGCAACGGACGTCGTGCTTATCAGCTACCTTAAAGGTTTTCTGCTTAGGCAAGCTCTGAAGCCACATATTAGCTTCCATCTTAATTTTGCCGGGGGCTGGGTTAGGATTGGTGCGCATGTCGGACACTTCTGTCATGTCCGTGAACATTTCTGGGCTTCGGTAATGGGCGGTAAAACTGTATTGGACTAGGTAGGAGTTGCCTTGCTTATAGTCCTCAATGGCCTGCGTAATGCCCTTAATGGCTCGATCGACGTTTGTAGCTCGTAGCTTGTCGGCTAGGATACTTTTATCAAACAGCTGAGCCATGTAGTCAAAACGCTGGTCGTCTATATCGTAGACCTTGCCGTTGAGCACTTCGGCAATATCGACGAGCTTGGACACCTTGTTCTGTTTTGATGCCAAAATGGCACTTATTTTGTTTGCGTACTGTTTTGTTGGGGTCTTGGTAGCTTGTGCTTCCATATTACTTTCCTCTTTTAACTTATTAACTTAACGAATTTTGTATAACAAATTTCTTACCGCCAGTTGGTAGCGGTGTGGTCTCTAACCAGCCCATTTTCTGCAAGTAAAGCGTGTGTAGAACCTTGTAAAGTGCTTGGACGCCTTCATCCGAATATATCTCTGGACGAAATAGGGTTACGACCTGCAAATGCTTCTTGCGCTGCTCGATCAAATAATCAAGAATTGCAGCATAGCTAGTTTCTGGCCCTGCAATAGCCACGCCCTTATCAAGGGCTTCTAAGCTACTGTCATGGTCGATATCGACGACGATCTTTACGGTGGCTTTAATAGGCTTGGCATATTCGTTGGTTAGCTTCCTTGTGGATACAAACCCTATGCTGTAATTATCTCCATACATCTTAGGCCACTCCATATGTTACGGCGCAGTAATTTGTGCCGATGTTATCGCCTTTGCGGCGGTTGTTTTGCCACTGGAGAGCCTGTAGGTTGCCCATAACGTCAGCACCGCGATGGGCTACTGGCTGGATGTGGTCAATCTCCCAACCCCATTTACTATTGGTATCGCCATAGTGGTCCCGATACATATAAGCGCCGCACGGATCTTGGCGCCATAGTCGCATATCCTGACCAGGGATCCCTAGGGCTTTATTCCAGACGGTCGCAATTTCTAATGCGTTGAATGAGCCGCCAGATGACTTTTTGTTTGGTTGTTTTGGTTTAGCTGTCAGCTGGCTAAGCAAGCTTTGCACACTGGACAGAGATGAGTAGGGATTAGTTGGTCCCATAATTCTTTACCCTCACTTTGTTAAAAATATATAAGTTCTCTGTGTTTCGCTAGTGTCTGCTCGAGCTAGCTCTTCACTTACTACCATTTTATCACACATTGAATGGGGGGTCAATAGATATGAATATTAATTACGTTGTGATGGTTACATATGCTATACTACCTGGTAGATGCACCCCCTTCAAGAGAAGTTATTACAATTATCTAAGATGAGAGATCTGTCGAAGCTGAGCTACCGTGAAATCGGCCGCCAGCTGGCTGACAGTGACGATGCCTATAAGCGCGTTCACCCGCAGAACGTGGTTTATCATTTGGAACGGCTGATTGCCGCTGGCCTACTGGCAGAAAACCAGAAGCCACAGAAACAGCAGCTAACTTATGAGCTGGCCGGACCACGTGAGCGGGCAGATTTCATACTTAAGCTTGCTAATATCCCGATTGTTGGTAGCGCCAACTGCGGTCCAGCTGATATTTTTGCCGACGAACGAATTGAAGGTTACCTTCGAGTATCACCTACCAAACTGAAATCTAAAAATATTCAGCATCTGTTCGCATTACGAGCTAGCGGTGACTCCATGAACGCCAGTAATATACACGGTGAGTCTATTTATGATGGTGATTTCGTTATCGTTGACTCTACGCTTAGGACTCCCCGAGACGGTGAACGCGTTGTAGTTGTCGAGGAGGAGCTAGCCAACATCAAGCGCATTTACTTTGATTACAAAAATCATACGGTAATTCTACGATCCGAGTCTACAGAGGACTTAAGCCCTATCTACGTTGACCCCAATGACAACTGGGAAGGACTGATTAGCGGCACGGTAATCCAAGTTATTAAAGACCCCCAGATAACCAATAGCCCCTCTACCTCTTATCCCATAGAAGTTAAAGTACATCAGCGTAGACCTGCCTCCACCCACTCACGTAAGAATTAAGGTTTCAAATGGCAGTCGTTCCCAAGCTTGATGACAACTCGCTGCAAGCAATCTGTGACATTATTGGCGACACAGGCAGCGGTTTAACTGGAAGTGAAATGGCTCGCCTGTTGTCACGCTCGGGGATTGAAGACACCGAGCCGATGATTACCAAACGGCATCGCTTATTTGGCGCTCTGAACAATCAGCAAAGAAAAGATAATTGTGCTAACAATGTATTAGCCTTTATTCAGAATGTAATGGATCCAATAAGTTATGCTGGTCATCTTGAGGAATTTGAAGAACGAAGAACAGCCTTAAATCTCACCCTGTCTTTTAGGGGTTATGAGATTGGTCAGAATGGCAAGGTAGGTCAGGTGGCTAGAGTTGATACTCTGCCAGAAGCGGAACAACGAGCAAGGAGCTTACGGCACAATCTAACTGAGCGTAACGTACACCCTGACGTCCTAAAGTTCTGCAAAGCTGAACTATTACAAGAAAACTACTTCCACGCTGTTTTTGAAGCTACTAAAAGCGTGGCCGATAAGATCAGGGAGATGTCTGGCTTAACTACAGATGGCGCCGCCTTAGTTGACGAAGCCTTGAGCGTTAAACGCCCACTGCTTGCGCTCAGTAAATTAGTTACAGAAACTGAAAAGATGGAACAAACTGGCTTCGTCATGCTTCTAAAGGGCATTTTTGGCACATTTCGTAACGTAACTGCTCACGCACCTAAGATTAGATGGTCAATTGATGAACAAGACGCTATGGACTTACTGACCATGGTTTCTTATGCACATCGTAAGCTTGATATAGCTATTAAAACCGGCCTATAGGCTAACTCTAAGGTTTAACCTAAGAGTTAGGGTAGTTATGCCCTTTGATCTGTTCCAGCCATTATGTTGAAGCAAACATAATAAGGAGGAACAGCTATGAAAGTAGCCATATATCTTCGAGTCTCAACACTCGATCAAGCAACAAAAGGTAATACTAATCGGGATGGATTCTCTATTCCGGCACAGAGGGAGGCTTGTCGTAAAAAAGCCAAGGATCTCGGAGCCACGGTCATTAAGGAGTATGCCGACCGTGGTGAGTCAGCCAGGTCAGCGGCCCGGCCAGAATTACAGCGATTGCTGAGTGATCTCTGCGACAAAAAGGGGATTAAATTTGTCATCGTCCACAAAGTGGATCGTCTGGCCAGAAATCTGCATGACGATGTGACAATTGGTTTAGCCATCCAGAAAGGTGGTGCTCAATTAGTTTCGGTCACTGAAAACATTGACGAAACGTCATCAGGCAGACTACTACACGGCATTATGGCAACCATTGCTGAGTTCTATAGCCGTAATCTTGCGGCCGAAGCCTTAAAAGGAGCTACTGAGAAAGCCAAGCAAGGCGGCACCCCATTCCAAGCTCCAATTGGCTACGTTAATGTAACCGAACGGACTAACCGTCGGGAAATACACACGGTGGGGCTAGATACTGTACGAGCACCGCTGATTCGCTGGGCATTTGAGCGCTATGCCACTGGTGACTACAGCGAACTGCGCCTGGTTAAGGAATTATCTAAACGTGGTTTACGCAGTAGGTTGCGGGCTCGCTCACTTGTTGAACCCATAAGTCATAGCGGCTTAAACAAAATGCTCAGTAACCGCTACTACCTAGGCTATATCACTTACTGTGGCGTTGAGTATAAAGGTAATCATCAGCCGCTAGTGACTCCGGCTGTGTTTGCGGCTTGTGAGGCCGTTCGCGCTAGCCGCTATATCAGGGAAAACAGACACCGCAAGCACTATCCATATCTGTCGAGGATGTTGCTGTGTGGTAAATGCCAGCGGCATCTCTGTTATATGTTATCGAGGAAATCCAATCGTAAAAACTTCGAGTATTTCTTCTGCATGAACCGGCGAGATAACGGTTGCGCGCAAGTATACATCCCAATGCAACTGATAAAAGAAGCCGTTACGAATGTCATTAAGCAGCTCAAGTTTTCCGATAGTGACCGGCAGAAACTGACGGCTGAGATCAGCAAAGAACTGGCTAGTGAACAACGCTATGCTGAAACTGATGTTAAGCAGCAAACTGGCAGACGTGAACGGCTACTGGCGGAGCGGGATAATGTTATGCAAGCCTACTACGACAAGGTTATCCAAGATAGCCTACTGAAAAGTGAACAGAAACGCATTGCCAAGGAGATTGAACAAGCGGAAGCCGTCATAAGTGAGGCGGAAGAACGGTTAGCTGTCATTAATGCCAGGCGGGATCGGGCATTAGAGTTGGCTCAGGGCTTAGATATTGGCAAAGCCTATGTAAAAGCTAACGAGGATATAAAACGGCACTTCTGCCTAGCGCTATTCAGCAAAGTAGAGATTGATGACAACCCGGTTTACCACGGGCATGAGTTTAGGGCACCCCGTGAACACCATGTTCGAGTAACCAGCGTGAGATGGCATGATCCTATCAATATTCGACATATTACTGAAGCTATTCTGGCGTTGTCGCTGGAACGGGGTAAACGAGCACCTAAACCGAGGAAGATACGCTAATCTGAGCATATATACCCCAAGTAGGCAAATCCTGCTTAATTAGCCCCTACCTCTGTTAGTCCTAAGAAAATGGCACACGGCCTTTTAAGGCTGCGTGTGTCCCATTTGTCTCATTTTCCTCTTGAAAGTGCTAAAATGTGAGACACGGTCTGAGTTCCAGACCCGAGTGTTCCGCCACAATCGTATTTTTATAACTCTTTATTTAGAAAAGTATCCATATCAGCAATACCCAGTCGAGCCAAAGCCTCAACTTTTGGTTTATCAATCGTCCCCAGTGAAACAAGAGCCTCCTCGTCACTTGGCTCCAGCATGTATATCCGAACGCTTTTGTGAGGTTTGGTGATTCTGCGCAGATTAAGCTGGAGTACATGTTCGTTGGTTGGCAATATCTTGCGCACAGCCATTGGTTGGTTCTTTGCAAAACGTCGAATCAAATGCCTGACCAGCCGCGTATGTTGTTTATTAAAATGAAAACTACTTATTTGTTGGGTTAAGACCACGACAATATCCGTGCACCCAAGTTGAATTGCCACATCTATGGGCAATAGGTCGGCAACCCCACCGTCTATGTAGTACTTACCGGCAACCAACACCGGCTTGTCATATAGTAACGGTAAGGCTGCAGTGGCTCGAAACTCTTCGTAGATCTCGGTGAATTTGTGATGGTCGGAAATAACCACCCCTTTGCCGTTCTTGGCATCAGTTACTACTACATGCAATTTAGTATGAGCATTGCGTAAACTTTCAATGCCAATTGGACGTTTAGGTTTTAGGACTGAGTCAATGACGTAATCAATGTCTACTTTTTTATCCCGCCGAAGTAGGTTAACAAATTTTTTGTTGGTTAAGTCTTCGGTGTAGGCCAGCATGGTTTCGGTACGCTGGTCGATAAAATAAGCTCCATTGATAGCGCCGGCGCTGGAGCCTACAACATGCTCAAAGGAATCCGAGAAGCCATATTCAATCAGAGGCACAATTGCACCCGCGGAATAGACGGCTCGCATGCCACCGCCCTGCAATACTAGGCCGAATACTTTTTTGTTGTTTTTATTTGCTGTGTGATCCTGTAGCAAATCAAAGAGAGTTGGCATAGCCACAAGTTTAACAGAGGGAACTTAAAAACATAAGCCTAATGGACGTCAGATTGCTATAATGAGCCTTATGTTTACTCGGCATACATTAGCTGAAGGCGCGGGTTGGTGCGGGACATTGGCAATTACTTTGGCTTACGTTTTGGTAAGTTTCAAGGTTATCCCGGCCGATGGGGGGGGTATTTCAGCTACTTAATCTGGCGGACGCCGACGCATAATTATCATTTCGGCTGTCAAAAAAGCTCGCCAATTGGTGGTGCTCAATATTTTCTGGGCCGCCATCGCGCTAGCGGCCATCATCTATTTGCCTGTTAAATAACGCTGCTTGAGGCAAAATAAAACGCTTGCGATTGCAAATCATGGGAGCACCTGAAAATACTGGTTCTACTTATGAGCAAACCAACTGGCGAAACTACAGCCCGAATAGATCTGCCGAATTTTGAGGAACTAGAAACTACGTGGTCTGACCATGAAACACACATTACAGCTGCTCGAACTGTCGCTGCTGGCAACGAATAAACGCTGGCTTAGCCCACACGAACTATATACGTCCCAAAACGGCGAGCCGAAGTCTTGCCGGATCTTAAGCGAACACGATATCTATGTCGGCAAAGAGACAATCCGGGCACAGTGCGAATCACTCAGCGCCATGTATCAGCCCGAGACGTTCCATGATGCACGTGCCCTGCAGCTTATCCTAGAAGCCTGCACCAAAATTACTTAAGCTTTCTGCGTAGGTAATTGTGCATAGCATATACCGCAAAACCACCTACCAGGAAGTAAACGGGCAGTAGAACCAAAACTAAGATGTGAGTGCGCTGGACTATGGTTTTATGCGCAAGCAGCGTCTCGACAATCGTCGAAACCAGTATAATTACAGCAGAGGTCGAAATAAAAAAGGCCGCCAAGTACGCGATGGTTCTGATAGCTAGTCGCCGTACAGCAGCTGCATGGTTTACTCTGGTAGCGGCAGCTTGTCGTCGGTAATTATTGTACTGTGCAACAATGACCACAATAAAGCCGCTCATTAAAGCCGCGAGAGATACAAATGCCAATCCGGAAATGATGTTAAGAACAGTTGATACCGGCTTGGGGTTGTAGCCACAGCTTGTTGCCATCGGGCAATGTGCAGCTTCATTATAGACAGATAAAAGAATTGGGAGGGTAGCTGCAATGCTCACCGCCAGGCCAATTGCTCCACCGATAATAAGCCTCTTAGCGAAAGACTGGTTTGATAATTTTTTGTTCACCAAAAACAGTATACAGCAAGATGAAATCTTAGACGATACATTCGCGGCACTGATCAATTGCCGCGTTACCCGTAAACCGCTTGTGGGCAAGCAGTGAGATGCGCTACACTAACAGGAGTGAAAAAGTTAATGAACCAACGGGGATTTACGGTTGTTGAACTACTGCTGGTCATTGTAGCGATTGGGCTACTGGGCTTTTTGGTATTTTCGACGTATGCTGGCGTGCAACGCAATCAGCGCAATAACACCCGCAAAAAAGACATCCAGACAATTTACAAACAACTAGAAGATTATTCTGTGGAAAATTCCCGTTATCCGACGCTTACCGATCTCAACAATTCCGTGTGGCGCACCGCCAATATGAAAGCCCTCGATGCCAGCACTCTGCGTGATCCATCAAGCGGCGCGGGCCAGCTAGTTGCCAAGCCGACCGCCAAAGCCTATTCCTACGAAGTTACCGCCGCCGACGGCAACGCCTGCGATAATAAAATCAAGGTCTGCGCCCACTACACCCTGACCGCCACGCTTGAAGGCACACCTGTGGCCACGTTCGTAAAAAGCAGTTTGAATTGAACTTACTTAACTGATTTTTGTGCCAACAGCTTTTCCTTGAACAACTTCCAAAATATTGCCAGGTTGCATGGCGTCAAAAATAATTAAGGGCATGTGCTGCTCCATGGCCAGACCAAGCGCAGCTTTGTCCATAACCTTAATATCGCTGTTTTCGACTGCTTGCTGATAGCTCAGTTGGTCAAGTTTGCGGGTCTGGGGAAATTTTGCCGGATCTTTGTCGTACACGCCGTCAACCTTGGTGGTTTTAAGCACTGCCTCGCAGTCGAGCTCCAACGCCACGTTCACGGCTGCCGTGTCGTGCGTAAAGTACGGCCGGCCGATACCGCCGGCTACAATCACTACGCGACCGTTTTCCAAGTGTTTTTGGGCCAAGCGATATGAATACGACTCGGCCACTTGCTCGGCAAAAATATTGCTGAGGCAACGCGTGGCCAGGCCGCGGGCTTCAAAAATATCAGTCAGCGCCATGGAATTGATCAGGCCGCTGAGCATACCCATTTGATCGCCGGTCACCCGCCGAATACTGTGGCCTGCCACTTCGGCACCGCGCACCAAGTTGCCGCCGCCCACCACCAGCACCACTTGACAGCCACCGGCCGACAACTTTTTAATTTCCTCGGCAAAGTATCCAGCAATCTTCGGATCAATGCCATTGTCAAACTCACCGGCCAATTGCTCGCCAGAAAGTTTTAGCAAAATTCGTTTATACATTGCCCTCGATTATAGCATGCCCGTAAGTGGATAAGCGTGGCTAAATTTACTATTTTTATTGATCAGGCGGCGGCGTATACTTTTGATTATGAGCGACAAAAAGTATGATAAAGAGGATATTGAACAGCTAGCCAACATTCTGGCCTAAACCTATGATCAAACTCTATTCTTGGAACGTTAACGGTATTCGGGCAGTTATTAATAAAGACAAATTGCTACCGTTTATTCGGAACGAGCAGCCGGATATTTTGTGCTTGCAAGAAACCAAGGCCAAGCAGGAGCAGGCCAGCATGGAGCTGCCAGCCTACGAACAGTTTTGGTATTCCGCCGAGAAGCTCGGCTACAGCGGTACCACCATATTTTCCAAGCTCAAACCACTGCAGGTAATCAACGGTATGCCGACGGATATTATTAAAAAATTTAAAGTCACAGGTGATGTTTATGGGAACCCAAATTTGGAAGGCCGGGTAATAGCCGCCGAGTACGAAAAATTCTGGGTCGTCACCGTCTACACCCCCAATGCCAAGGATGATTTAACCCGGCTTCAGTTGCGCTGGAAGCACTGGGATCCGGCTTTTTTGGCATATTGCAAAGAGCTGGAAAAATCCAAGCCCGTGATTTTTTGCGGCGATTTAAACGTCGCTCACACCGAAGACGATTTGGCCAATCCTAAACCCAACCGCGGCAAAAAAGGCTTTACCGACGAAGAGCGCGCCGGCTTTCAAGCTTTCGTGGATGCCGGCTTCGTTGATACATTCAGAATGTTTAAACGGGGCAACGGTTACTATAGCTGGTGGAGTCACTTTGCCAACGCCCGCGCGCGCAACGTCGGCTGGCGGATTGATTACATCCTGGTCTCGAAGAGTTTGAAGTCAAAAGTAAAATCTGCCGACATTCACCCCAAAATTCTCGGCTCCGACCACTGCCCGGTGAGCATTATCTTGGACATCTAAGTCTCTTGTCACCAACGTGTTAAAGTACTCATTATGTCAGTGGGGAAGTGCCCTCTGTAGAATTTATCGACAACGTCAAGCGCTATGGGGGGTCAGCGAGGCGATCGCACAAACACTGCGCCAACGAACAGCCGCGCTGTTAATGGGGCCAGCCGCAGTGGGCAAGTCGTGCGTGCGGGCAATGGCCTGCCTACAGGAGCCAGATTTTCACTTCGTTCGTCCGTTCACGACTCGGTCGAAGCAAGCTCGTGATACCCCTGGAGCCTACCGTTTTCTGCCGCACACCGAGCCAACTTTTCAACAGCTTGGACAAAAAATGGCCACCGGCGATCTGGTTAATATCACTGTCCGTCCGACCACTGGCTTTGTGTATGGTTCAGAAATTGAGGAATATTCGGCACCATATAACTTGCTGGATATGATCTATAGTAACGCTGCATGGTTCCGTAAATTGCCGTTTGGGCGCTGCGTGGCAATTGGTATAGCTGTTGAGCCAACTGCTTGGCATGACTGGTTTTTAGAACGTTTTCGGCAAACCGGTGAACTTCCTGACGCTCTCAAACGCTTGATTGAAGGTGAGGCCAGCCTCAACTGGTTACTAGGCCAAGGCGACAATATGCGTTGGCTACATAACCAGCCGGACAAGCTGGGAGCCAGCATGCAAAAACTTATTGCCATGGTTCGCGAGGGTGCACCTTCCAGTCCCGAAGCTCGTGAGTTAGGAAGAGCAATGCTGGAGTCCATTCCTGATCTGCGCACCAGTTTAGGGCAAACGGCCTAAATATTATTGCTTTCTTTAGTTTTGAGCGCCACTCGTCAGTGTTACAATTGATGTATGAAGCGAGATGTGGAATTTCTTTATGAGATCGGTGCGCTGCGTTTGATCCCTCGGCAATGGGCACGTTTTCATCTGCCGCATTTACAAAACCTGGCCGAACATCACTTTCGGGTCATTTGGTTGGCATTGATCATTGCCGCTCGTGAAGGTGGGGGGGCAGATGCTGAAAAAATCATGAAAATGGCCCTGGTACACGATATTGCCGAGAGCCGCACCGGTGATGCCGATTACATTGCCCGGCAGTATGTTGAGCGCCACGAAGATAAAGCTGCCCGGGACATGCTAGATAAAACCTCCTTGCAAAAAGAATTTATCGATCTGTGGAATGAATACGAAAAACGCGAATCGAGCGAGTCCAAAATCGTCAAGGATGCTGACAATCTCGACGTGGATATGGAGATTCGTGAACAAGATGCCAGCGGCCACAGTCTGGGAAAACTCTGGGGTAAGCAGCGCGCATTTGTGGGCAACAACAAACTCTACACCGCAACAGCCAAAAAGCTACACCAGGAAATCTGGAAATCCAGTCCGCACGATTGGCATATTCTCTCACCAAGCAACCGTCTAAACGGTGGCGATTGGCATGTCAAAAAATCAACGAGAAGTAAAAAATCGCCATGATTAAAGAGGCCCTGAAACGTACATTTACCCCAGGATTGCGTAAAATCGACATAGATACAACTATCCAGGAATTAAAAGACCTCGTTATTAAGTTTAGTAATGATCGAAATTGGCAACGACATCACACGCCGAAAAACTTGGCTATGGGCATGACTATCGAAGCCGCGGAACTTATGGAACTTTATCAATGGGAGAGAGCGGGTAAGCCCGATCCTGAAGAAGTGGCTGATGAACTAGCGGACATCGTGTTTAGGGTACTAAACTTTGCTCAAACAGAAAATCTTGATATTGTAACCAGTTTCATGCATAAATATCAAAAAATCCTTAAAAAATATCCGGTCGAAAAATTCAACAAAAAGGCTAACAACCTCAATGAATATCGCAAGATTAAAAAAACCTATCTGAGGGGTAGGCAGTTATGAGCCGGCCCTTTGCCGTGTTTGATATTGATGGCACGCTGATTCGCTGGCAGTTGTATCACGCTATTGTCACGCAGCTGGCCAAGCGTGGTACGCTCGATGCCGTTAGCTACGAAAATGTTCGCCAGGCTCGAATGCTCTGGAAAAAGCGCACCCGCGACGAAGCCTTCAAAGATTACGAACGTTACTTGGTAAAAGTCTATGACCAACTACTTGCTAAGCTAAGCGTCCAGGAGTTTGACGAGGCCGCCGCAGCCGTATTTAACGAGTACAAAGATCAAGCCTACACCTATACCCGTGAATTGATTGGCGCACTCAAAAAACACAATTATTTACTGTTCGCTATCTCTAGTTCCCAAGCCGAAATCGTGGCCAAAATTGCTAAGTATTATGGCTTTGATGACTGGTCCGGCACCGTTTATCCCCAGCAAGGAGACTATTTCACCGGCCAAAAGGAAGGCTTCTTTGGCACCAAACATATCGTGCTGCAAGCTATGATCGACAGGCATGCAGCGCAGCAGCAGGGAAGTATCGGCGTTGGCGACACCGAAAGCGACGTAAGCTTACTGGAGATGGTGAAGCGACCGATCGCTTTCAACCCCAACAAAAAACTGTTTGAAGTAGCGCGGCAAAAGCACTGGAAGATCGTAATTGAGCGCAAAAACGTCATCTATGAGCTGGAAGCCAAAAATGGATCGTACCTACTGGCATAAGCAAACCGTAGATGGACCTTTGTATCCGGATTTGTTGTGGAGTCGGCCAGAAAATCGGGCCACGGCCGGGAAGTTGCTAATTATTGGCGGCAGCGCCCATGGTTTTGCGGCGCCCGCTGAGGCTTACGAGCAGGCCGTGAAGGCTGGCATTGGTACAGCTAAAGTTTTGTTGCCGGATGTACTGGAAAAAACAGTTGGCAAAGTTTTTGAGGCTGGTGAGTTCGCGGGCAGCACTGCCACCGGCAGTTTTGGCAAACAGGCTTTGGCTGAGTGGTTAGCCTTTGCCAGCTGGGCCGATTCCGTGCTGGTGGCCGGCGATCTGGGCCGTAATAGCGAAACGGCCATCGTACTAGAGCAGTTTGCAGCAAAATATTCGGGTCAACTTAATTTGACCAAAGACGCCGTGGATTATTTCACCAAAAATTCAGACCAAATTTTAAAACGACCGGCTACCACGCTGGTGCTCAGCCTAGCTCAGCTTCAACAACTGGCTCGCTCGGCACATTTTGAACAAGCCATAACCTTTGGCATGGATCTGTTGCGTCTGGTAGATTTTTTACATGAGCTTACCGATCGCTACGCCACAAACCTTGTCGTCAAACATCTAGAAAATATCTTCGTAGCCGGCGGCGGGCAGGTGAACACCACCAAACTAGCTCAAGACAAAGAAACCTGGCGCGTCACCGCCGCCGCCCACTGTGCCGTCTGGTGGCTGCAAAATCCCACTAAAACTTTCGAAGCATTAACGACCGCGGTCCTATAGTTAACTATTGAACAAAGTTAGGCAGTTGAAAAAAGTACCGGTCCGGATAACGTTTGGCCAGCTCGCGACAATCAAAATCAGCGTCCACCATCACGCCCGCGCACCCTGCCTCTAGCGCCATAGCCACATACGTCCGCTGCCAAGCTGGCCCATCTTCTACTATATCGTCTACAAAACAAGAAGTTGCCAGCAACCGAACATCAATCTCGGCAGCCACCAATTCCTCATGTTCTACGTGTACCAAAAACTGTTATAAAACAACCAGGACGTCGTTCCACCAGTTGGTGCAGGGCATTAATTATTGTTTGGCCAATATCGTACAGATTGAGCGCTAGAATGACTGGCCTTGTCGGTTCAATGTCTTCAAGTCGCGAAATCAGCGAATCCGATATAATATCCGGCCATCTAATAATGACAAGGTCTAGAGCCGATTCAAACTCAGCTGTTATGGGATTAAAAACTCGAACCGGTTGATTGGTGGGTGTTTCGACCAAATTCGTGTGCTGCTCAGTCATATTCTATTTCTTTCAATGCCGATATTATCGGTAGCTCAACAAACCAAGTTTTAGCCGTTTGTTGAGATGAAAGCCTTGAGTCGATCGTAAAGACATGTTTTCCAAACTAAAGTTCGCTTTTGATTGGAAAACTGTCACCAAGATCGAGCTCAAAGCTGGTGCCGGGGGAGGGACTCGAACCCTCATGACATTGCTGCCACGGGATTTTGAGTCCCGCGCGTCTACCATTCCGCCACCCCGGCGTTTGATTACCTGATTACCAAAGAACCTCGAGCTTGTTAGCCTATCAGAGGTGTATTGTACTATACTTACTGGTAGCTGCGCGAGCTTTTAGGGCGCCGCCAACTATATATGCAAAATCCACTATTTCCCACAAATCAGGACGAGCCCGACAGTAACGGCCTGGCTCATCATGCTAGCCCCCCAGAGATTAATCCAGCCGCCGATTTGATTCGTCATAAAGTAGCCGCTCTGTATGCCGAAGAGCCTGCTGCCAAACAAGAGCTACGGGAAATCAAAGCCCAGCACAAACCACTGACGAAGCACCAAGCCTTCATTCAAAAATTACACGAGAGCGGACGTTCGCTGGCCGATATCCAAACGGCTTGGCATAATTATTATCTTGGTCTGCCTGACGGCGAAAAACACGAAGTCTGGCAAGAGTTTTATGAAGCCTATAACAAGCGTACCCAACCAGGGAATACCGGCCCACCAGTGAGTATAAGTCCGGTGCTACCGCACTCAGAGCTGCCTGGCGGCATAGTCATTGCCGATCACCAACCACCACCGTCTGCGGATCGCCATAAGGCCGACAGCGTGGCCGATATTCGTAGGCGTATTGTGCGTCGCACCCAGGCTCGCAGCAAATTACGCCCCAAGCACCACCTGCAGTCATTGTTATTCGGACTGGGAATGGGGCTTGTTGTGGTGATAGTCTTGCTGTTTGGTTTTTTCAACGAAGTTATTATTGCGCCGTTTATTCAGCCCAGTCGACATGTCAGTTCCACGCCGCTAATCATAACAGCCGGTAATGCCGCAGCCAGCAACACCTCGGAAGTTATTATTCCTAAAATAAACGTTGAGATTCCGGTAGATTATAGCCAAACTAGTACAGTAGAAAGTACCATCGAAAATGCCTTGGAAAATGGCGTTGTGCACTATCCCAGCACTGTTGCGCCCGGCCAGCAGGGCAATGCCGCGTTCTTTGGCCACTCCAGCAATAATATCTTGAATCCCGGCAAATATAAGTTTGCCTTTGTGCTGTTGCACGAGCTGGTGCCCGGAGACACGTTTTACTTAACCTACAACAGCAAAGTCTATGTCTACCAGGTTTTTGACCGCAGGATTGTGCCGCCCAGCGACGTTAGTGTGCTGAACTCCACACCCGGCAAAACGGCCACCGCCACGCTCATCACCTGCGATCCGCCTGGTACCAGTATCAACCGCTTAGTAGTGACTGGCGAACAAATCAGCCCTGATCCCTCTACCAACACCGCGTCCAGCCCCTCGCCAGCTCCAACCGCCCAACCGGCAGCGCTACCGGGTAACGGCCCGACACTCTGGACCCGTTTATGGCGCTGGCTTTAGTTGGCCGGCGGAACGGTCAGGGCAGTGGACGTAAGGTTGACATCCGGGCCGGAAGTAGCCGGTGCCAGATTGTAGAAATATTGATACTTCGCATCAAAATAGGGCAGCGCGCCTGGTTCAGCTGAGCTTAGAGTTGTCTGATTGGCATCATCGTAATCAAACACAACAATTTTGCCATCACTCGTTAATACCAAGCGATCATTGTCCATCCAGGCCGCATACTGGCCAGCGTCAACCGGAATACTAAGTTGATAGCTATAAGTTTTATCATTTAGGGCATCGTAAACCACAAAACTTTGACCGTTTTCGGCAGCAATAAAACGCCCGCCACTTGAAAAATTCAGCGTGTTGGGCTCGGTGACTTTGAGAATTGCTGCCGGCACGAGCGGCTGGCCGGAACTACTTTGCAAAACTTTGAGGGGATCTTGATAGACGTATATTTTGTCTTCCACCGCTGCACCGGCTGCCACATACAGTGAGCCGTTGTAGCTGGCCAAGTTAAGTTCATAGGCTCCGCCAGCGGCAACAGTACGCAATTTATAGCTTTTGGTGTCTTGCAGCAGGGCAACTGTAGCTTGTCCGCTCGATGTCCCGGCATCCGTGGCGTACAGCACGATATTGTCATTATAAGTTTTAAAGGCCAGCACGTGCGACAACAGAGGCGCGATAGTTGGGTCACTTAACGTAAGATTACCAAGCGTCATATTAACGGGATCGTATACAAAGTAGTGATCATAGCGTTTATTGCTGAGAGCTAGCTGAATATTAGAATTTAGGGCCAGAGTTTTGGTCAAGTTGACTGAGTCACTCGGCGTTTGGCGATCCAGCAAGATGTATTCGCTGCCCCCGGCGTACACATGTTGGAGTAGCACCCGACGATTGTCATTGGCCCAACTCACAAATTGCCAGCCCTGAGCGCCTGGACCGAAAGTTATTACATTAGTTGGCAGCGTAAGGGTGGTAGGCGGTTGGGTACGATTACTGAGATCGTATAAATCAAAGTCGGCAGCCGAGTCGGATTGTGCAACTATCAACCAGCGTCGATCAGGACTTTGAGTAATTAAGCCTGGCTGAGCTGCATAGGCATGCACCGACGCCGTGGTAAGCTTGGTCGGGAAAAGCAGAGGATAATCAAAGCGCTCCACACTGCCACCCTCCACACCCAGCGAGCGCAGCCACGGCCGATAGCCGTCGCGCTGCAGTTTGAGGGTGTATTGGCCGGCGGGTAAAACCAAACGCGTATTGGTTTTGCCATGACTGGACGAATCGTTCAAATAAATATCCGCACCGGTGGGCGCCGAGCTGACGAACACTAGTCCATTTTGAATAATTTGCCCATACTTATCAAATCCGTAACCATATGCTTGATATAACAATATGACCGTTGACAAAATTACCAAAACAGCCATAAGCACATAGCCGATCAATAGACGAACTTTGTGAGCGTGTTTTTTGATGGGATCGAGAAAATCCATAAGCTTAGGACTCTGTATTTTAGACGTTATAAGTCAGTTTTAGTATAACACGAAGCCTCTTGCAGTCCGCGCCGAGTAGGTTTAAGATGGTTAAGATAAGGATAAGCAAAAAGAGGCAGACCGAGTGGTGGATACAAATATTATTGAATTGAATGGCAAACGTTACGACGCGCTGACGGGTAAGGCTATAGCTCATCCAAAAGCCGTAGTCAATCAGGCTAAACAGCTCACAAGAGAATCGGCAGTTTCGGCTCATGTGATTGACGATTTTATTCGCCAACCGCGGCGACCACTACCCAAAGCTGCTCTGCGACCAGCCAGTGCGCCAACGCGCCCAGCAGTCGTGTCGCAGCCAAGCTTGACTCCTCCCAGGCACCGTTCATTATCCATAAACGCCCGTCGACCTCAGCCAACCAAGACATTGATGCGGACCAGCGTTAAAAAGCCCAAGCCCTCCCTCAAAAAGTTAGTTCGAGTGCGAACGGCTGCCGGCAGCGCCCCAAAGGTTATGACTCTGTCGGCCGCCAAGACAACTGCCCAGGACACAAAGCGCTGGGGACGTGCTCACCAGACACCTAAAAGTAGTGCGGTACATCACTTTACCCAGGTTACTTCGGCGCCAGTACTTGTTCGTCACTACGCCGCCTTGCCGGTTAAATTGTCGCCGCCGGTGCTCCGCACTGCTCGTCAAACCAGTCAAGTGGCCCACCTTACCGAAGCCGGTTTATCGCGGGCCAACGCTCACCAACAGCTCGCCCCCGCCAAAAAAAATTGGCACGCCCGACTGGCACGTAAATTACATACCAAGCCACGTAGGCTAACGATTGCCATAGTCAGTCTGGTGGTGCTGCTTACTGCCGGGTTGCTGGCTTATGAAAACAGGGCAGCCATCGATGTGCGTATTGCCGCCACGCGCACCAATATAGCGGCTACATTGCCCGGTTATACACCAAGTGGTTTTAGCTTTAGGGAACCGGTTATCTATGGTGGTGGCCAGGTAACGATTAGCTATCACTCCACCAGTGACCAGCGGCACTATAGCATTCTAGAACACGCCTCCAACTGGGATAGCCAGACGCTTTATAATAATCTTGTAAGCATTGGCCATCAGACCTACCAAACCCTCCAGAGTGCCGGCCGCACCGTCTATGTCGACGGCCAAGGCAACGCCTCTTGGGTAAATAGTGGTTTGCTGTATCAGATCAGCGGCAACGCCAGTTTAAGCAACCAGCAGCTACTCGGCATTGTCACGAGCTTATAAATAACCTGTGGCTTACGTGAGCTGGCAATTTTACCTCTGTTTGTGGCATACTAAAGACTAATGGCAACCGTACGAACCCGTTTTGCACCATCACCAACTGGCTATTTGCATGTTGGTGGTATTCGCACGGCTTTGTTTGCCTGGTTGGTAGCTCGGCGGGCCGGCGGACAGTTTATTTTACGGCTGGAAGACACCGACAAAAAACGCGAAGTGGCCGGCAGCGATAAACATCTTATGGAAAGCCTTCGAGCCTTGGGGCTCGATTACGACGAGGGACCGGACATTGGCGGCCCGTTTGCGCCGTATCGTCAAAGCGAACGGCTGGAGAGTTATAAAACCTGGGCACAAAAATTAATCGCTGCCGGCCGCGCCTATGCCGACCCATATACTGCTGAACAAGTCGAAGAGTTTCGCCGCCAAGCTCAAGCCGCCAAACAACCGTTTTTATACCGCAACTACCGACCAGAAAACCCGCCAGCTTGGGATGGCAGCCAACCGCTGCGTTTTAAGTCTGACCCAAAGCCTTATCACTGGCACGACGATGTCATGGGCGATCTATCTACCGGCCCGGAAGTGATTGACGATTTTATTCTCATCAAATCCGACGCTTACCCCACCTACAATTTTGCTCACATTGTTGACGACGCCGAAATGAAAATTAGTCACATCATCCGCGGCCAAGAATTTATCGCCAGCACACCCAACTACCTCAATCTCTACGCAGCACTGGGTCTGACCCCGCCAATTATGGCCACCATGCCGCATATTCTGGGGCCGGACGGCAACAAAAAGCTGTCCAAGCGCGACGGTGCCAAAGACGTGCTGGACTATATTCGCGACGGCTTTTTGCCCGAAGCACTTGTCAATTTTATTGCGCTGCTGGGCTGGAACGATGGCACTGAACAAGAAATTTTTTCAGTGGGTGAGCTTATTAACAGATTCAGCCTCGCCCGTGTACAAAAAAGTGGTGCACGCTTTGACGAGCAGCGATTGCTGTGGATGAACGGCGCTCACATCCGCAAATTAAGTACCGACGAGCTGTATGCAAAGGTTGCCGATTTCTGGCCAACCGAAGTCGCTGGTTTTGATAAGGCCTACAAAAAACAGGTTTTGGCATTGGTACAAGAACGGCTCAAATATTTTGCCGAATTGCCTCAGCTCACCACATTTTTCTTCGTGGATCTGCCCGTCGATCCGGCGCTCATCAGCGAAAACAAGCAACTTAAAAAGTTTTCTTCGTCCGAGCTTAAGCAGTTGCTTGAAGAGAGCAGGGCAAGCCTGGGGCAAAGTGATTTTTCCATAGATGATCTGACAAACCGGCTTAATCAACTGCTGGAAGTCACGGGTCAAAAACCGGCCGTACTTTTTAGTCTTATCCGTATCGCCATTACTCAAGCTCCTGCCAGCCCTGGTCTGGCGAGTACCTTAGCCGTACTTGGTAAACTCAAAAGTTTAAGTCGTTTAAGTCATCAGCTTGAATCCTTGTAGACTGCTCCAAATAAAAATCGCAAAAACCCTAGCCCAACAAGCATAAGCACTGCTACAATAAAGCACTATGGATGATATTACACACTCAAACCGACCGCCCCTGGTGCCCTTGCGGCCCGCTCCACCTTTAGAGCATAGGCCTGTTGCTGAGAGTGGGGACTTTAAAACACCAGAGGAAATTGCCCGTAACGAAGGACCTGCGTCGTCGTCCGGCAACACCAAAACGACAGACCAAGCAAGCCTGCATTCCCCAGAAAAGTTTTCGGCAAAACACTCCCCAAAATTACACAACAGGCTCAAGCGCTGGTGGCATCGGCAAAGCAAAAAACAAAAAGTACTTTTGATCGTTGCTGCGGTTCTCATCTTAGGAGCAGGGACCGGAGGAACCATTTTTGCGCTGTCACGGCATCATAAGACACTCCCCGTGGTGAGTAAACCCAAACCTAAAGCCGTCATTGTACCTAAGCCAACTACCGTGGCCAGCACATTAACAGGACTACCGGTAGATCCCGGTGTTAATCAACGGCCGGTTACCGGCGTGATGATAGAAAATAGCGATGATGCCCGGCCGCAATCTGGCCTTGACCAAGCCGGTGTGGTTTTTGAGGCGGTGGCCGAAGGCGGCATCACCCGCTTTTTGGCACTTTTTCAAGATACCCAACCGGGTTATCTTGGACCGGTACGTAGCGCCCGGCCATATTATGTGCAGTGGTGTTTAGGGTTTGATTGTGCTTTAGCGCACGTTGGGGGCAGTCCTGAGGCTTTAAGCGACATTAAAACGTGGGGCGCGAAAGACCTTGACCAGTTCGCCAACGGTAACTTCTACCAGCGTATCACCAGTCGCTATGCGCCGCACAATGTTTATACCAGCATTGCTCAGCTTAATCAGCTGGAAGCAAGCAAGGGTTTTGGCGCACCCGGCTTTACTGGCTTTGCCCGCAAAGCCGACCAACCCCTCAAAGTGCCTACTGCCAAAAGTATTGATTTAACGCCCTCAAGCGCCGACTTTGCCTCACATTATGACTACAATCCCATCACTAATAACTACAACCGAAGCGAAGGTGGCGCAGGCCATGTTGAACTTGATGCCAACGGCATCAAAACACAGATTGTGCCCAAAACAATTGTGGCACTCGTGATGCAACAGGGTATTGAAGCCGATGATGACCACACCAGTTACGGCACTATCGGTAATGGCCAGGCATACATATTTCAGGATGGCGGGGTGACGATCGGCACCTGGAGCAAGTCCAGCAACACGGCTCAAATTGTCCTAAACGATGCGCAAAATAAAGCTATCAAACTCAATGCCGGCCAGACCTGGTTTACAATTTTGGGCAATGCCAGCTTCGTAAGCTATCACCCCTAGATCACCCCATGGATAATCTCCAAAAATTTGTGTCCGAAGTCCGCAATCGTTTCGTGGCCGTACTGCTGGTTGATAATATTTTTGTACTGGGCGATTGGTGGATTGCTGAACATGTTTTTAAATTTAACGGGATCGAGCTGCTGGTAAGTGTAGCTGTCATTTCGGTAGCCACCCTAACTATTCTGCCGTGGCTGAGCACTCGTTATATAACCCAGCCCACAAAGCTTATTTGGCAAGCTATTTTACATATTGCTCCCGATGCCACCAATGTCGCGGCGCCCAATCTTAAGCAAGCTCGCTTAGGCCGCGAACTGGTCACCAATCTGGTTGGGCACATTTACCAATTGGCTAGCGTGGTCGATAATGCCGAAAAAACGACAACCAGTCAAATGGGTGATCTCCACGCCAACACCATCGCCCAGCTGCTGCCGCTGCCGCTGCTGGTGCTGGGAGCCGACCAAACTATCTTATTTGTCAACGAGCCGGCAAAAACCTACTTAAAACTCGAAGAAGCCGACATCGTGGGCAAAAGCGTCTATTCGATACTGGACATGTCTTTCCAAACCGACCAAACTTTTGATACCTGGCTCAACAAAATCAAAAACGATGCCGTGACCGCCTATAAAAGCTGGGAGCACGTCAAACTGACACTCAATGATCCTGAGGCTACGCTGCGTCAATGCGATCTTGCCGCCCACTACAGCCAAGCCAATCAACAGGGCTACGAAACTTTGCTGGTATTGTTTGACCACAGCAAACAATATGCCAAAAACGATCAAGAGCTCAGCTTTGTAGCCCTGGCCGTCCACGAACTGCGCACGCCGCTGACACTGCTACGCGGTTATGTCGAGGCCCTGGAAGAAGAGTTGGGCGACAGCAAAAGTCCTCAGTTAACCGATTTTATTCATAAAATGGATGCTAGTGCCCAGCAACTGGCCACCTTCGTTAATAACATCTTAAATGTCGCCCGCATTGAGTCTAATCAACTGACACTTAAATTGCACGAGGCTCAGTGGAGCGAAGTGATAGAAACTGCCGTCCACGACATGAGTTTGCGGGCCCAAATACATGGCATCACCATTGAAGCCGACATTGCTCCGGACTTGCCGACGGTCGCCATCGACCGGGTGAGCATTTATGAAGTACTAACTAATCTATTGGATAATGCCATCAAGTACAGCGGCAATTCTAAAGATATTGTCGTCAAAAGTGCACTAACCACCGACGGGCTCATCGAAACGACCATCCAGGACTATGGCGTAGGCGTTCCAGAAAGTGCATTACCTAATCTGTTCGCGAAATTTTACCGCGATTACCATCATCGCAGCCAAATTGGCGGCACGGGTCTGGGGTTATATCTCAGCAAAACTATAATTGGCGCTCATAGTGGCAATTTATGGGTTCGTTCCAAAGAAGGCCAGGGAGCAACCTTTGGTTTTACCTTGCTACCGTATGCTAAACTTGCCGAACAGCTCAAAAACCAGGATAATACTGACATCATTCGCAGCGCCCATGGCTGGATTAAAAATCATTCATTGTATCGGAGATAATCTATGTTGCCCAGTCCAACTACCACCGGCCAAAAAGTCCTTTGTATCGAGGACGAGCGTTTTATTGGCGACCCCTGTGGGATTTGAACCCACGATTTTCAGGATGAGAACCTGATGTCCTAGGCCGCTAGACGAAGGGGCCTCGTCGCTGCACGTGGCTACCGGAGCATACCACAACAGGGGTGACAGCACAACGTTTAGTTCGTAATTGTGAGCTAAGTGCACTCCGTGCGATAATGGTTATGATTACTTAAAAGACTTATGAAACACGTTCCCGCTACCTGGCTATATATTTTACACATCCTGTTGCTTATTGGTGATGTGGCTTTAATTGCTGGCTTTGTATGGCAGCATGTTACTCACGCCCCAGCGGCCAACTTGGCCGATTGGGGCATTGTGCCGGGCATTGCCAGTCTAGCCGCCGTCCATCTGGGCTATGGAATCGCTGTGTATCCTCGGCTTAGGCGTAAATATTTGTGGTATTCGTCTCTTGTTTCAATCGTACTGTTTGATGTTTTAGTGGCCGGAGCTCTACAGACCAGCAACGGAAACCTTGTCTATAACATTGCCAAAGTAGTTATGGTGGGTGCCAGTGCTTTTTTGGGTAGTTACTTATTAATCACTGAGTTATCAGTTATTGCTTTATTGGATGCATTTTTGCTATCTGGCCTGCTGACGCAAAGATCTAGCTCTCATATGGCTATTGCGATTTCTTTTGGCGTTGCGTGTGTTAGTGGTCTAGCTAGTTGGTTGATTTGCCGCCGGTATTATGTAAAGGCTGTAAAGTCAGAAATTTCAACCAACCGTTTTGATACGCTCAGCCAGCTGCTAAGCAGTGAACAAGAACGCTCTAATATCATTATTGAGGCTATTACCGATGGTGTCATTGCCGTAAATACCACGGGTACCATAAGTCTTATCAATGCTGCAGCGGCAGCCATGACGGAATGGCCGGTTAGCGAAGCCCTCAATCTCAATGTCGATTCGGTCATTAAGCTAACAAAAGAAGATGGCGCAGAACTTCCGGAAAATGAAAACCCCTTTACGGTAGCTTTGGGTCAGAAAAAACGCTTGGGAATAACAGTTATTCTAGTGGGACGTAATGGTAAAAAACAAACAATTTCCCTGGCTCTGTCGCCGCTGCTGGTACCCAAAACCCAGGATTTAGCCGGCGCCGTGGCCGTTTTTCGTGACGTTAGCGAAGCTCGAGCCGAAGAACACCAACGCGCTGAATTTATCAGCACCGCCAGCCATGAAATGCGCACGCCCGTAGCGGCCATTGAAGGTTACTTGTCACTTGCCCTTAATGACAAAGTGGCCACTATTGACAGTAAAGCGCGCAGCTATCTTCAAAAAGCTCATGAGGCCACGCAACACCTAGGCAAACTCTTCCAGGACTTACTCACCAGTGCTCGGGCCGAGGACGGTCGCATCAGCAACCATCCAGTTGCTATTGAATTGGGCGATTATATGCAAAAGCTTACCGAAGACCTGCGATTTGTTGCCGCCAAAAAAGATTTAGCCGTGGACTTTATAGTTGGCAGCAATGAAATTATCGACGCTGCCGCCAATCAGGGAGGGCAGCGGGTAGTTAAGCCGCTTTACTACACTCTAGCCGACCCCGATCGATTGCGAGAGGTAATCACCAATCTCTTTGACAATGCCGTCAAATATACCAACCAGGGGAAAATCTCGCTGGGCCTGACTGGCGATAATTCCGTCGTTCAATTTTACATTCGCGACACAGGCCTGGGCATTCCCGCCACCGACATCCCGCATCTTTTCCAGAAATTTTACCGGGTGGACAACAGCGCTACCCGCAATATTGGTGGCACCGGTTTGGGCTTATTTATTTCCCGCAAAATAATCGATCTGTACGGCGGCCGTATCTGGGCGGAAAGTGAAGTGGGGCACGGCAGCACCTTTTACGTTAATCTGCCTCGGCTTGATTCCCAAAAAGCTACCAAGTTACAACCTGCCAATAGCATATCACCAACCGTTGACCAATAAACTGCAGGGACATGAATCTGTGCTGTTTTAAAAACTTCGTGATACAATAGCATCAAACATAAGCTCGATGACCACAGAATAGGGGTACATACAATGTCCAAAGTTATGCTGGTAGAAGATGACAATAACCTCCGCGAAATTTACGAAGCGCGGTTGGCGGCTGAGGGGTATGAGATTATCTCGGCTAAAGACGGGGAAGAGGCCCTGGCAACTGCCGTCAAGGAAAAACCCAATCTTATACTGTGCGACGTGATGATGCCCAAAATCAGTGGTTTTGATATGCTCGATATCTTGCGTAGCACTGACGGCATCAAAAATACTAAAGTCATTATGATGACCGCTTTGTCCCAGGCCGAAGATAAAGCCCGCGCCGACAAGCTTGGTGCCGACCGTTATTTGGTAAAATCTCAGGTTACCCTGGAAGATATGGCCAAAGTTGTCCACGATGTACTGGAAGGCACGACGCCCGATGCTGCAGCAGCTCAGCCCACCCCAGCCGTTAGCGCGCCAGAAATCAAAACCGCAGACACCGCCGCTTCAGTCGGTCATGCGTCTAGCGGCCCGGTGGGAATTAGCGCAGTATCAAACGCCACCACTGATCCCAGACAATCTGCTGCAGACAACAACGAAGATAACCCAGCCGGTGCACCACTAGCTGCAGTTAACGATGCTGCTTCCACTTCTGAACCACTCAATCCCCAACAGGCACCTACGGATACCTCTGCAACGGTCAACTCGGCTACTTCGGATGTGTCCAATACCACACAGAGTCAGCCGGCTGTTATCGCTACTACTCCAGCTGTCGATAGCTCCCAAGCACCTACATCGGCGGCTGTTTCCGGTGACGATAGTTCGGCTTTCGTAAACCCGGCCGCTACAACTGTTCCGGATGTGTCAAACTCGAGTACCTCCACGAATACTGTCTCTCAAGACACCGCCAGCAGCGTAGCAGCTGCCGAAAATCTCAGCCAGTCATCGGTCAGCGAAGAAACTGCCATAAAAAATCAGATCGATAGCTTTATCAATCAGCAAGCCGAACCTGAACTACCAATAGCTGTGCCAATTGTCACGGATAGCATCACCTCCCAATCTACCACTTCACCGTTTGACACATCGGCATCATCGACTCAAGTCATCCAACCGTCGAGCGATAGCACTCCAACCGCAGCACCTGTCCAGAACAACATAACCGCAGGGTTTCCGCCCAATGACGGCGTAACGGTGAAGGGCAAAAAAATAATTCAGCCGCCCGATCCCAACTCTGGAGGTAAATCTAACCTTGACGAGCTGCTGGCTAAAGAAGAGGCCAAAGCGCCCATTGATACCACACCAATAGTTGTTTCCTCTGGTGAGGATACTCCCAAAAATGTTGCTAGTAGTTCAACCCCCGTGGAACCACATTTGCCGGGTCACGTTATTACGCCACCTACCCAAAACAGCGACATCCCCAGTCCAAGCGCAGCCGTATTGTAGCCTACGGTTTCTTGAGTTTTTTGAATCTGCCAGGCAAAACCTTTCGGCTTTGGATTTTTCGCGTTAAGCTATGGGCTATGAGAATTAATAAATTTGTGGCCAGTGCCAGTGGTTTGTCACGGCGAGCCGCCGACCGGGCAATTGCCGATGGGCGCGTACGCATCAATGATCGTCCTGTTTTGGTCGGCCAACTTGTAGTTGAAAGCGACGTCGTTACACTCGACGGGCAAGTGCTCACCCCGCCAATAGCCACCACAACCATTATGCTGAGCAAACCCGCCGGTTACGTTGTCTCGCGCGACGGGCAGGGTAGTCCAACTGTATACGAGCTGCTGCCAGCCGAGTTGCATCATCTCAAATCGGTCGGTCGGCTCGACAAAGATTCTTCCGGTTTATTACTGCTCACCAACGACGGCCAGCTCGCCCAGCAGCTCACACATCCGAGTTATCAAAAAGAAAAAGTTTATGAAGTTGAGCTAGAATATCCGCTTAAATCCGCAGACAAACAAAAAATCGAGCAGGGAATTGCGCTCAGTGATGGCCCCAGCAGACTGCAGCTCAGCGGCAACGACAGCCGTTGGACCGTGCGTCTAAGCGAAGGTCGCAATCGCCAAATCCGCCGAACCTTCGCTGCCCTAAACTACCGCGTCATCAAACTCCACCGCACCCAGTTTGGCAACTACAAACTTATGGATCTGCTGCAAGGTAATTACATCCAGCTCGAAGCTATAAAGCGGCCAGCAAAGTAGCTGCATAATAAATGAGGGACTCTATACTATCTGCTGCTTTTGCTTCCAATGTGCTTGGCAGGCCGCGATCGCGCAGACACTCCGCCCAACGTTGCCAGTACGCTGGATAATGCTGGGGTGTGCCCCAGGGTTCAGCTGGCAGCCCTTTTGCAGACCACACATCTTTAATAATAGCCGTAAACGGTGCCCATAATGTCGCCAACTCTTGAGTTGTAGATTGAGATGCTTCATGACGTTTCCGATAGGCTAACAAGATTGTACTGAGTACTTGGGTCGTATAAAGAATATGTTTAGCCTGCTGCGCCGAACTCACGGCCAGCGTGCGTAATTCGGTGGCAGTTACTTCGTTTAGCTCAAGTTGATCACCGTTCCGAAGCCGCAAACCCTCAATGCCTCGCACTGCCCAGGCACCGTGCCTATTTGCACGACGCCCTTCAGCTGTTGCGGCTAAAATTCGCTGTGGTGAAACATGCAGTAATTCTAGCCCAGAAATTACCAAACTCATACCCCCACCCGCTAAATCGACTCCACCGACAGTAACGTGCAGGGAGTGTTCAAAACCTTCCGGAATTAGTTGACGGCGAAATAAAAAATCCAGCTCGGTTGCAAGCGTCTCCCAGTGATAGGTTGGTAAGTTAGCAAACTCCCAATAAGCATCTTTGCCCCTGGGAATTCCTGCTTCAACAGTAGCTTGATAGCGTGGCCGCCAGGAAGTACAAAAAGCTTCGTAACGCTCATCAAACTCTCGCTGGCGATTAAATGGTAACTCATCGTAGCGTTTTGGGAATCGGCCCAATGCATTTGGTTCACCAAAATAGTTATGGCATAAATCCGGCTGCAGAGCAGAGAGCGCTACCTCAACTTCGCAGCCAATGGTTGGCAAAATTCCATACATATCATGAACGCGACGAGCCCAGACTTCTTGAAGCCGTAAACTCTCAATATCCACAGGGGCTTGCAGGTTTTCGGCTAACCATGCAATTGAACCAAGTCGTGTTTCAGGCGAGTTCCTACCCATATAGACTGCAATAGTAACGACAACTTGCAGCAAACACAACCTTGAGCAAGATGAATATTGAATAAGTGGCTCATAAACTTGGGACTGATGGTGGTAGGGCAGTTCGTGTCACTAACTTCATACCAAAACCTATTCTTGAAAAACTGCTGGCGAAACTATCTACTTTGGTTATTCTGTAGTATAAACAGTGCAACGAATTTGCTAAACGGATCGTGGATCAGTAAAAACACCGTATTTAAAGATTTTCACAGGTGCTGTTTTTGCGTGCCAGCTTACAGGCTCGCACTAAAATCGTGAATTCTCTACTGTAGCCCTTGCCATAATTGTTTGTGGAGGTAGCTCCTTTAGAGATACCACTCGGCGAATTGCCTTCGTCTATTTCATTAATTATGCTCATCCTTCGACTCGGATCAAGTGAGGTAGAACGTAGAGGACAGGTGAGACAGGCGTCTCCTTCGCGGATTGTTGCATCATCTTCTTCAGCAGTCAATGGAATATTATATTCTTCTTCAACAAGTCCATAGCCTACTACTTGCCCCCACGAAACCATCCCCGCTTCATTGGGACCCGTATAGTGCATACCATATAATTGCGGCGTCACTTCATCTTCGCCACATCTAAGTGCCACATCTTCAGGATCATAGTCAAAATCTTCGATGCCCATAATATAGAAACCTCTGTCATTAAATTACAGCAGCTACTTTACTCTCTCTCTCTTATCTTAGTTTGTCAACGACACAAATATATTTTTTGATAGTTTCGTGATAGGATAAGAAGATGAAAAAATTACCCATTGTGGCAATTGTGGGACGGGCCAATGTTGGCAAGTCCAGCTTGTTTAACGCCATCCTTGGCCGACGCGAGGCGATTGTGGCGGTGGAGGCTGGCACCACCCGTGACTCGGTGATGGCCAAAGCCAGCTACAACAATCAAGATTTTTGGCTGGTCGACACCGCCGGTATCAAAGAAGCTGAAGATGACTTTGAGATGACTATTCAGGAGCAAATCCGCCAAGCCGCCGAAAGCGCCGATGTTATTTGGGTAATGGTAGAAGCCGATGTCATGATTACCGAAGAAGATCGGCGCGTAGCCATCACGGCGCTCAAAAGCCGTAAACCAGTGTTTTTGATCGTAAACAAAATCGACAAAGCCACCCGCAGAGATGTGTCTGATTTCAACAAGCTCGGCATTAAACCCATCCTAGCCACCAGCACCACTCAGCACCGCGGCCTACGCGAACTGCTGGACGAGCTTGTTGGCATCATCCCCAAAGTCTCAGCCAAAGCTGATGATAACCGCTTACACATTGCGCTGCTGGGCCGACCAAACGTCGGCAAATCAGCGCTGTTTAATGCCTTGGCCAAAAAGCAGCAGGCCATTGTGGCCGACCGTGCCGGCACCACCCGCGACATCAACCGGGCTGTAGTAAAATACGAGGGCCGCGAGATTGAGTTGATGGACACCGCCGGCATCCGCAAAAACGGCAAAATTGAAGTAGGTATCGAAAAATTCAGCGTGCTGCGCAGCTTGAGCGCCATCGAACAGGCCGATGTCTGCCTGGTGCTGATGGACGCGGGTGAACTGCACGTCCAGCTGGACCAAAAAATTGCCGGCATGGTCAAGGAAGCCGGCAAGGGGTTGGTGCTGGTAGTTAGTAAATGGGATAATCTGGAAGACAAAACCGCTTTCAGCCGTGACGACCTGGCCGCTCGTCTAGCGCAGAGCTTCGACTTTGTACCCTGGGCGCCGCTAATTTTGACTAGCTCTGTGACTGGCCAAAATGTTACTAAAATTTTTGAGCTGGCACTGGAAATCGACGCTCGCCGCCAGACGCGTATCAAAACACCGGAGCTCAACTGCTGGCTACGCCGTATGGTCGACAAACATCCGCCCGCCGGGCTCAAAAATCGCCAGCCCAAACTCAACTACATGGTACAGGAAATAGACAACCCCACGCCGGCGTTCAAGATTTTTGGCAGCCAAACCAAGTTCGTGCACTGGAGCTACCGCCGCTTTTTGGAGCGCGAACTGCGCGAGATATATGACTTTGCCGGCACGGCCATCCAGCTATGGTTTATCGAAAAACACGACGCTCACAAACACGGAGTCTCGCCAACAAAAGAAAAATCTCGCGAGGTAGATTAATCATGTCGCTGATCCAAAAACAGCCACAAAATAGTGATCGCATTCAGCTCTACACACTGGGGCTCAATAAAACATTGTTGATTGTAGGACTAGGCAATCCAGGCAAGGAGTATGACGGCACGCGGCACAACATCGGCTTTGCGGCCCTGGACGCTTTTGCTGCAGCCAATGATTTTCCGGCGTGGATGCCCAAAAAAGACATGAAGTGCGCGGTCGCGCAGGCCACGCTTGGCGGCAGCCGGATAATTTTGATTAAACCCACAACGTTTATGAACTTGGGTGGGGAAGCCGTGAGCGCCGTCGCCAATTTTTATAAAGTGCTGACCGGACAAACACTCGTGGTGCACGACGAGCTAGATATTGTCTTCGGCCAAATCCGCACTCGCGCGGGCGGCAGCAGTGCCGGTCACAACGGCGTGCAATCAGTGATTGACTACATCGGTGAGAACTTTGGCCGCCTGCGCATCGGCATTGGCCCCAAAACTCCTGAGCAGATTGACAGTGCCGACTTTGTGTTGCAACAGTTCAGTAAAGACCAAACCGGTGAAATACCCGCGCTCCTGCGCGAAACCTCCGCCATCCTCAGCGAATTCATCTTCGCCGCCGGCACTCTCCCATCCGAAACCCGCAGTTTTATTGTTTGAAGACTGACCGCCTATTGCTTTCTGATGATTGCTGCCATGCTTTGTAGTATTGCTCGCTCCCTTATTTCGTCCGCTGGATCAAATTCCAGGATTTGTCGCCAATAGTGCGGTAACAAAGGATGAAAATTGGGAAAAGGCTGAGGCTGCTTCGTCTCGTGTAGTTTTAGTAGCGATTGCAGTGTGAATAACTCATAAACGTCTTGTGTTAGATTGGAAGTAGCAATTAACGTATCGGCGGTAAATAACTCTGAGCCGCTCATCATGCTTCGACACTTATAACAAGGGTGTAATGTTAGGGACTCAACTCCGGAAGCGTCGGTTTGTGGCGGTCCCGTGACAGCAATAGCCAGTACTCTATCAAATCCACGCCATGGTATGGTTTCTGAAACTCTTTTTTCCGCACAGCCCCAGTCTGCACCTTCATATGGCGTGAGGTTTCCGGCAAAATAGGTGGCAATACGACCGCCTGGTGTATCGACTACCAGAGCAGCTGTTCCCACCTTAAAACCCCGATATGATTCGCCTAATCGATTGCCTGCTTGATGAGAAAGATCCAAGATGCGACATAATGACTGTACCGTAAGGTTTGCAAGATCTAGGCTGGCTGGTAGTGAATTAATATCAAACCAGCCTTCCACAAATGACGGCCTATCACCAGCTTCCAAAGCGCCCGAACTCAACATAAAAATATTGTAACACTTTTGAGTCTAAAAAGCTATTTTCCTCCGAAAAAATTATCCTGAACAAAATCGAACCTCCAGAGGGGGTGGGCACCGCTGGAGGTTCGATTTCGGGGGACAATCCGAGGATTCTCCCCATTGCCAGCCGAAGCTGGCCCACCCTTCAACCCACCGCAGCGAAGCATCAAGATCTATAAAAAATATAAAGATTTGTGCCTCCGGCAAGCCGGAATCTTTTGGACTCACTGACCCACATTGGGGCCTCCGTAAACGGAGGTAAGTTAAAGGGGTTAGTTTGTTTTAGAGCGCATGTCGCTCCAAAAATTTGGAGGCAGCGCTCAGATAAGTAAAGTGGAGGGTAACAACTTTCTTACGTGGCACGCTCTAAAACAATCTAACAATTTGTTAGAATAGGGTAAGGTGCATAAAACGTTATGTTAACGTTTACAAATTGCAATTCTAGCAAATTGATGACATTATGTCAATACTATTTCATATAAAAATGCGGTCGTCAAAGTGATTACGCTTTCCGGTGCTAAAATTCCAGAGGTTTTGCGGCAGATTCCCAACTCACCCAAGCAGCTATCTGTGGAAGGCGAACTGGGGGAGCTGCTCAAGCGGTCGCGCGTGGCAATCGTCGACAGCCGCAAGGTTTCGCCTTACGGTCGCGACGTAACGACTAATAACTAGTCCCGAGAAAGTGAGAGTAGATAATGACGATAGTACCTCTCCCGGATGGTACATTGTAAGGTTGGCTAGTGGCCAGTTGGCATTCGTTAATCACGATGCCCTTGTCCAAGATGCGTTTACCTGTGAGCAGCCAGCAACTCCACAAACTCCACTTGGTACTATAGAGCTCGAATAGCTTGCTGAGAAATTCTTGGCAAACGCTCGTGCTAAACTAATAGCGTGAAACTCATGATTTGGATTGGGATTTTTATCGGCGGAACTGTAGGCAGCTGGCTAGGTGCAGCACTGGACCATAGCAATTGGTTTGGGCTCACCAGTATTTTACTGGGCGGCGTCGGATCGCTGGCTGGCCTATGGCTTGGTTACAAAATTGGCCGAGATTATATCTAAATCTGAAATGTCCCTTAAGCCATTCGTATAAATAAGTTGCATTTGCGAGCAAAGCACGCTAAAGATATAGGGCATGTCTAAAACGCAATTGGTTATCGTTGAAAGCCCGGCCAAGGCCAAAACTATCGAAAAGTTCCTGGGCACCGGCTACGTGGTGCGCAGTAGTTTTGGCCATATCCGCGATTTGCCCAAAAAGGGCTTGAATATCGATATTGAACACAGTTTTGCGCCGCACTATGAGGTAAGCCCCGACAAAACAAAGGTCGTGCGCGAGCTCAAAATCGCCGCCAAAACCGCCGAAGCCGTCTGGCTGGCCAGTGATGAAGATCGCGAAGGGGAGGCGATTGCTTGGCATCTCACGCAGGCATTGGGGTTAGATCCGACTGTTACTAAGCGCATCGTGTTCCACGAAATTACCAAAACCGCCATCGAGCACGCCATCGAAAACCCGCGCACCGTCGACATGCATCTGGTGGACGCCCAGCAAGCCCGGCGAGTACTGGACCGACTGGTGGGTTATGAGTTAAGTCCCGTACTGTGGAAAAAGGTGCGACCCGGCCTGTCTGCCGGCCGCGTCCAATCCGTAGCTGTGCGCTTGATTGTAGAGCGCGAGCGCGAGATTAAAGGCTTTACGCCCACATCATCCTTTAAGCTTACAGCTATCTTCAGCGCCGACGGGCAAGAATTTAAGGCCGAGCTGGCCGATAAATTCGCAGACGAAACCACTGCGCGGTCGTACCTAGAGGCCATCACCAACAGTATTTTTGCCGTTTCCGATATTACCCAAAAACCCGGCAGCCGCGCGCCAGGGGCACCGTTTACCACCAGCACTTTGCAGCAGGAGGCTGCTCGTCGCTTGGGCTTTAGCGTTCGCCAAACCATGGTGCTGGCCCAAAAGCTCTACGAAGCTGGCCACATTACCTACATGCGTACTGACAGCACTACGCTAAGTGGCCAGGCCATAAAAGCTGCTGAGCAACACATTATTAAAAACTATGGCGCTAACTATCACGCCATTCGACAATTTAAAACAAAAAATGCCAGTGCCCAAGAAGCTCACGAAGCCATCCGGCCTACCAATTTTGCAGCCTTAAAAGCCGGCGAGGATGTCGGCGCCCAAAAATTGTATCAACTCATTTGGCAACGTACCTTGGCCAGCCAAATGGCGCCCGCCCAACTAGAACGCACCGAGGTTACCATCGCAACATCCGATCGGCCGGAAAAATTTATAGCCAAGGGTGAGATGCTACGTTTTGACGGTTTCCTGAAAGTCTATGGTGGTGGTAAAGACGACGTACTGCTACCCGCACTCACAAAAGACGACAGACTCATGCTTATCCAAGCCATCGCCACCCAAACCTTCAGTCGTGCGTCCGCTCGCTATAGCGAGGCTAGCCTGGTTCGTAAACTAGAAGAACTTGGCATTGGCCGCCCTAGCACCTACGCACCCACCATCGGCACCATCCAAACCCGCGGCTATATCGAGAAAAAAGATCTGGACGGGCAAGAGCGCCAACTGCAAAGCCTAACACTAGAGAAGGGGAGAATCATCGCCCAAACTATCACCGAGCTCACCGGCGCAGACCGCGGTAAACTTATGCCCACTGCCGTGGCTGAAGTCACCACCGACTTTTTAGTTAAATACTTCCCGAGCATTGTGGACTACGATTTTACGGCCACGGTTGAAGGCAATTTTGATAATATCGCTGACGGCAAAGAGGAATGGACCAGCATGATTGGGGACTTCTACAAGAAGTTTCATCCTCTAGTCGCCAATGGTGAATCCGCCAGTCGGGAAGAGGTAAGTCAAGCCCGCCAGCTGGGCACCGATCCCAAAAGCAGTAAGCCCATCCTGGCGCGCTTCGGACGTTATGGCCCAATGCTTCAGCGCGGTGAAGTCACCGATGAGACCAAGCCCGATTTTGCGCCGTTACCGGCAGGCACCGAGCTAGATACTGTCACACTTGAGCAGGCCCTGGAAATGTTTAAGCTGCCACGCACCGTGGGCAAGACTGATAACGGCCAAGACATCAAAGCTAACATCGGCCGCTTCGGCCCTTATGTTCAGGTCGACAAGATTTTTGTGTCTATCAAGGGCCACGATCCGTTAACTATTACCGAAGAGCAAGCCAGGGATTTATACAAAGAAAAACTCGCCAAAGACGCCGCCAAAAACATCAAAGAATTTACTGGCGGCATCAAAATATTAAACGGCCCCTATGGCCCCTATATCAGCGATGGTAAAAAGAATGCTCGCATCGCTAAGGATATCGACCCTATCACCATTACCGAAAGTGTGGCCAAGGATTTACTGGCTAAAGCTCCGGTGGGCAAGCGTCGTTTTGCTCGTCGTCGCCCCAAACTTTAAAACCTTAAAATCTCGACTGTTTGTCTTTTCCACAATTTGCCATCTTGGCAAGATATTTTACTGTGATATTTCTACAACACGTTTTAAACATAAGAGTCTATTTCGTGATACAATATTATTGGCCACAAAATAGAGTTGACTTAGTAAAAATTAAGTTTTATAATTTATACAAGAAGATTAAACGACTAGGATTTAAATCATGGCTACAGACAACCAAACACCGGCTCTTAATATCGAGAAAGCTGTCACCGACATCTTAAACACTATCGAGCGTGACCGAGAGCGTGAAATTGTGGGACGTCGTTTTGGCCTATTTGACCGTAAAGAAACTCTGGAGCAAATTGGTGAACTGTTGGGTATTACCAGGGAACGCGTCCGTCAGTTGGAAAAAAGTATTATTGTTCGACTCAAAACCAGCGGGGAACAGCTGCCCGGTATTTCGGCCATTCAGGCTCGCTTTGTTGAGGAACTTCAGACCATGGGTGCAGCAGCCCGCATCAGCGATCTCGCGGCGCAACTCAGCAAAGATCCATCGCGCCTCACTCAAGCCCGCGTCGCTTTTTTGGCTCAGTTTAGCCCGGCACTAGCAGTTGTCGATGACAACGATTTCTTTTATCTGGCGGCTGGTATTGCTAGCGCGCGCGATACTCAAGCCATGAAATCAGCTATTGAAAGCATCATTGATACCGTCAAAAAGGTTGGTGAGCCTGCTACTATCGAGAAAATCGCAGAAGGCGCCAGCATCAGCGATGCTAAGCAGGCTAAAGCACTTGCTAGCATTAGCAAGCAACTTGCGACCTTAAATAGCCGCTGGGGCCTCGTTAAATGGCCGATGGTCAACCCCAAGAACATTCGTGACAAAATCTACGTCATTCTCAAAGAAAACGGCAAGCACATGCATTTTAACGAAATTGCGGCTGCTATTAAGAAATCGGACTTCGCCCGCAAAGACGTCACCACCCAGGCCATTCACAACGAACTTATCAAAGACAAACGCTTTGTGCTGGTGGGACGGGGAATTTACGCCCTAAACGAGTGGGGTTACAAAAAGGGCACCGTTGCTGACATTATCAGCGAAGTCCTGCGTGAAGCCAAACAGCCGCTGCACCGCGATGAAATTGTCAAGCGTGTACTCAAAAGCCGTTTCGTCAAAGAAACCACAATCTTGTTGAACCTCCAGGGCAAACCCCAATTCAAACGCGTCGCCAAAGCCACCTACAATCTAGATACTGAATAAGTAAAATAAATGGCCGAATTATTCCCCGATAGTAGCGACGGACAGCTTCCTTTCAGCCGCTTACAGCTTGAGGTCGCACAAGCCTCTGCGTACATTCTTGCCGAGTGGATGGGCGTTAGAATAGGTGATGACGATATAAGGCTTATAAGCAACCTTACGGCATGCGAGGCTCGGCTTACTATCTGCGGGACTCGCGAAGCAGCCGAATTATTGCATGTTTCAAAACAACGCGTCCATCAACTTGTTCAAGAAGGAAAAGCTCCGAAATTAGTGGCTGAACTTGCCGCCACACCAGTGTTTCTGACAAGAGATATTCAGGACATGGCACGGGAAAAGGAACTTTCAGGACGATACCCTCGAAGATCATCATAACCCATAAAGCATACTTAATTATACAAAATACGAACAGTAGTTGAAGCGAACTTCGGGAATAGGTCGTCTACGTTCAAACTTTATTGCAATACAAACAATAAGCGGGGCATAAGCTAAGAAAAAGTATTTCAGAAGAGTGCGGGTAGGCAAATTGGTGGAATTACACACAAAGAGAGAAGACAGAAAGATAGTCAAGAGTTACATGGACACGATGTCGTACAATGTATATTTTACGACTCATCTATATTTATGGTGGATGGTAGAGACTGCCGCTGCCAAACAGGGGACTTCTGCTTAATTAACAACTTAGTCCTGCATTATTCTAAGAAAGCATCGATCATGTAATGCGCTGCCTTTAAACCCCATGGTCAGGCCGTACTTTGTAGATATATTCAGGCTTATCGGTGCCCTAGCGTCCTGTTGTTAATCCGAACGCTATTTGACTTTTCCACAGCATTAGTGTGAAAATTTGCTTTTTGGCTTCTTTGATGACTATTTATTATTTTTAGTAGTCCCCCACCACTTCCTAATATGGAATAAATATTTGACTTTGTGTTGATAGTACATCGTATATGTTATTTTAAAAACTAATTACAGATATAATTAAATACGAACAAAAAACGAACTACTTAAGGGCAGGGCCGGCTAGCGGCTTCACCTCACGTTACAATTTTAATGTTTAGCCTCAATTCAGCAGAGCTTTATCGAAACGCCCGCCTCTCCAGCCCTACTTTCCCACTTACCTAGAGATAGGTTTATTGGTAGTACGCCCTGCCCTCCACTCGTACGTCAATATATTGTTGAGCGTTTATGTGTTGACCTGCAAGGTAATTTCGCACTGCATTGAATGAGCCAATTTGCTGTTTGACTTCATTCTGAAGATTAAATTTAGCCATATAACCAACGTTGGTAAAATGCACATCAAGCTCTCGGGCGGCGGCAGGTAAAACGAGCGACGAAAGCACAAGGTGTTGAGCCTGGAGTTGTTGGACAACCAACCGAATAAATTCAACGTCATTTGACGACAGAGCTTGTTGGCCAGGTTGAATAATAAGATTGCTTTGATCGGCAACGGTAGGTAGTCCTAGGTTCTTGTTCTTGGTAAGCTGTTGACCCGTAGCAGCAGCTAGGGCTCTGCCGGATTCGCCAATAACGAGTAGGCTGCCGCTGGACTTTGACAGCAATAAGGTAGGTATTTCGGGAGCAATATATATAGTCGGCTGCCGCCCCAAAAGTGGCAGGGTTATCGCTGCGTTCGCCAACTCTGGAAATTGTTGCTCCAACTCCTGGCTGATACTGCCTATATTGATCGTCAACTTACTGCGACTAGAGAATGATTGCATGAGTAACCTCTGGGCGATCTGCCGATATGTTTCATTGCTACGTAAAAAAACCTGAGTTGACGGAGTATTATTGAGCACAATTATTTTTGGATTAACACTAAGTATTAAACTGTTGCCTAATAGGATTACTGCTAGTAGGCCGGCGGCGGCAAAGGATAGACGCGAGCGCCAATTGGTGCGATTCGGTGGAACAGTGTTGCCCACCGAGCCTTTACGTCGATAGGATTCAGAATTCTCTCGTGCAACACGATGAGCATGATAAAAAAAAGTTTTTTGTTGCTGAGGTGCTAAGCGATTTACTCGCCTTTCATATATTGGGGGTCTGGTTTTTTTAAACACTCTTTTCAACCGCCCTACTCTGTTCCAATATGGTCAATAGAAGCTGAACTAGCTGTTGAGTTGCTCCTGGGTGAGCAAATTGCGCAATTTTTTTACTCAAGCCCTGACGGTCTGCCTCAGAGTTAAGTAGCTGCTTGATGGCAGTTTCCAAAACTTCTGCTCCTTGTGTTTGAATTTCAACTTCCCCAACTACCATCACTGCTTGATGTGCTGCAAGTACTTCGGCATTTTTAAGCTGGTGCCCACCGGTCAGTTGCGGATTAGGTACGACAATACAGGCTTTAGCCTGAATCGCAAATTCAGCGATATTTGTAGCGCCCGCCCGGCTAACTACCACATCTGCAGCGCCACTATAACAATAAAGGTCTGTTACAAAGCCCTTTACAATCACTTGTCGCCGTTGGGCAAGCGGTAAGGCTCGGGTATACGCATCACGTATAGAGCTTTCATGATCTAGACCAGTAAGATGCACGACCGCCAGATCGGGATAATGCTCCAGTAACTGAGGAGTTATACTAACTACCGCCTCATTGAGACGTTGAGCGCCCAGACCACCACCAGTTATCAAAAGTATCCGTTTATAGTTATCAAGGTGCAACTCTCGTTTATAAATACGCTGTTGGTCTGCGGTAACCGGAAAGTATTCAGCAGCTATGGGAACACCGACTTCAAATGTCTTGTGTTGCGGGTAGCCGTAGAATTTTTTAGGTAACGCTACAGCATGGGCCGTCGCCCAGCGACCAATAATACGATTGGCGAGTCCGGGCAAAGCATCCGAATCATGCGTCACGTATGGAATATGCCGAGCCGCCGCCGCCAAGCCTACAGGCACACCGACAAAACCGCCTTTAATAAAAATAAGGTCGGGCTGAACTTTACCGAGTATGCACCAGCTTTGATACAGGCCACGCAGCAGTCGAAAGAAATCACGAAAATTTTTGATCAGTGTTTTGATATCAAGCAACTGCCCTATGCCCTCACCATGATAGCGGCGAAACTTACCGGCACTCACTAAATAAGATGAGTCAACATGAGGATTATGCTCCACCACCCCAGCCAGCTTATCGCCACGCTGGCCAATATAAAATATTTGTATGTCTGGTCGTTCGGTCTTAAGTTCAGCAGCTACCGCCAGCAGTGGCGTAATGTGTCCGCCTGAACCGCCACCACTTAACACGATTTTCATGGGCTGCCCCTTAATATTTTGTGCTGTGCTTCTACCACATTTTGACGCGGTGCGCTGTAAAGGGTGTAATGCGAAATTCGAAAAACTATCCCTATGGCGGCCATCACGAATACTACACTCGTACCGCCGTAACTAATAAACGGCAGCGTAATGCCTTTCAGCGGCAAAAGCCCAATCATAGATCCGATGTTTATAAACGTCTGGACACTTAGCCATGCCAAAATGCCCGTTACCAGCAACCGAGTAAAGTCATCGGGGGCACGTTCAATTATATTTTTGAGTCGAGCAAAGAACGCTACAAACAAACCGAGAAGCACTACCACTCCGATAAAACCAAATTTCTCAGCATATATGGCAAAGATGGAGTCGTTGGAGGCCTCTGGTAAATAGCCGTAAGCCTGTACGCTGGTGCCTAGGCCAAGTCCAGCCATACCTCCCGACCCCACAGCAATAAGCGCCTGACAGGCTTGGTAGCCGGTGGTTAGACAATTACTTGTCGGGTGTAGAAAAGTCAATAATCGTTCTCGACGATAGGGCGTTAATGAAATAGCCAGTATGCCAATAACCGCTACAATGCCGCTGACTGTAAGAGCTTTTTTAAGAGGCAATCCGGCAACAAAACACATAGCCGCCATCATTGCTACCAATACAGCCGTCGAGCCAAGATCACTCTGCAACATAGCCACTACCACACCCACCACAAGTAAGGCCCCTATTAGTATTTTTAGTAAATTATTGAAAGCCTGGATGCTGCCGTCTTTTATTTTATTAGTGAGCAAGGCTGCTAACCAAACAAGTAGGGCAATTTTAACCAGCTCCACCGACTGTAGTGATAAACCACCAATATGTATCCAGCGATGCGCCGGATACTGCAGGCTGACCGGCAACGCCAGAGCCACTAAGGTAGTTAAAATAGCCAAAACAATAAGTGGTTTTTGTAGACGTAGCCAGAGCGTCACCGGCAGCGTAGCCGCTATGGCAAAGGCTACTACGCCCAAGCCAACCGCAATCAGCTGTTTATTAATGTAGTAGTTGGAGCTCACGCTACTCCCCAGGCCCAGAGCCGGGCTAATTGAATAAATAACTATCAAACCAATGGCTAATAGTATCGCGCTTAAAATCAACAGCCAATAGTCAGGCCTATGCCGGCGTGTTTGCTGCGGGCGAGCCAAGGCGGAACGCCGGCGAGCATGATCCATTGTCAATATCTCCCGACTAGGAAAACAATCAAGCCAAGACCAGCTGCCACTTGACCAATAATCCAAAAACGCATAGTAACCTTCGTTTCAGGCCAACCAATTGCTTCAAAATGATGATGTATGGGTGAGGATAGAAAAATTTTTTTGCCGTGGCGAAACTTTTTTGAAAGGCGATTTATTATCACTGATCCCGTTTCAGCCACATAGACAATCCCCACTATAGGTAGTACATACAGTGTATTAGTCTGCATAGCAATTACTCCAAGTGCGGTACCCAATGCAAATGCACCAACATCTCCCATAAAAAAGCGAGCCGGATAAATATTAAACCACGTATAGCTCAGTAGTGCCCCAACCACCGTTAAACAAAAACCAGCTAAACCATACTTGCCTTCAATTAAGCAGATTAAGGTGTAGACACTGAAGGAACTTACCAATAATCCGCCCGCAAGACCGTCCAGACCGTCCGTGATATTTACGGCATTTGCTGTAGCGACTACCACAAACCAGAATAGCGGAATAACCAGCCAGCCAATATGTACGGTATGCACAAAAGGCAGCTGGACTGAGGTAATCCCCAATTTAGCAAAAAACCACCAGCCTCCAACAATTGCCACAAGACTATATAGTCCAAATTTTAACTTGGCCCGCATACCTGCTACCCCACCGTTGCTATGGATATTCAGCCAATCATCCGCCAGACCAATAGCACCCGAACCAAGCAATGCCGCAAGTGGCAACCAGGTCTGCCCCCGATTAAGATTAGTAGTAAACGTAACAATGGCAATCGTTAATATAAAAATTAAACCTGCCATTGTAGGTGTATGGTGCTTATGCTTAGCGGCGTGCAGCTGATTATAAACAGTAGATTCAGCCCCGCCTATGTCGGTGTTTCGTTGTTTTTTCCACCATTGGCGGCGATAAGCAACAGTTGTATAGAGCGGAGTGATCATCATACTTACCACAAAGCCAACAAAGCCCAGCAGTAGCATATGTAAAAGCGCATTTGAAGTAACGGTAAAATGAATGGTAGTCATAGCCTATATGTTTTCGTCCTGATTGGTCAGATTATAACATTTCATATCTTTGGTGTCACATATCCATCGTCTAATAACATATGAGCGAGACCGACAAATATTGGCTGAGCCGCAGTGGTGCCAGCATATCCAGCAATTTTCGGTTGATTAACAAATACAACTATTACATGCTGTACCGAATTGCCTCCCACAAATCCAACATATGTTCCATTAAACTCGTTCTCATAATAACCCCCGCCAGGTTGGGCAATTTGAGCAGTACCCGTTTTGCCGCCTACTGTATACATGCTCTGATCAAAAGCAGGATCAGGGCGATGTTGTTGTAATACATACTGCATAAGGCTCGTAAGCTGCGGTCCTACCTGTGATCCAACAACGTGGTTTTTTACAATCTTTGGCTTTACTTGGGTAACCTGGCCATTGGCATCAATCGTTTGACTTACCAAGTGTGGCTGATAGTACGTCCCCCCATTCAGAACGCTACTAAGGGCTGCCCCTGTTTGAATAGCTGTAGCCGTCATCCCCTGCCCAAAAGAGGTATTGGCATACGTAAGGTTTAGTGCATAACCATTATTGGGATCAGGTATCGTTCCTTGAGCTTCATAGCCCTGTTCGATACCCGTTAACTTACCAAATTGAAAATGATTAACTAGATAATCATGCCATGTGTCTCGGGCTTTCTGGTTAATTTGACCCCCGCCCATTTGCATCAACATCCAGGTTGCACCAGTGTTAAGCGACAGATTCAGCAGATTTGCTATACTTTTTACCCCAGGACCTCCGTCTTCCTCGACATTCCTAATCGTGAAGCCATCGATAGTCCACTGGGCCGGATCGTAATAAGTCGTGTCGGGTTTTATAACTCCCAAGTCTAATGCTGCTGAGGTTGTGAGAGTTTTCATAACTGAGCCGATTTCAAGAGGCTGACTTACAGCAGCGTTGTTAAATATACTTGGATCACTGACATTATAAAAGCTCGCCGGGTCATAGCTGGGAAAATTGGCCATAGCCTCAACGGCTCCGGTCTTGGGATCCATGATTAAGGCGCTGCCGCTGGGTGCCTTGGCATGTTGAACACCCTGCTGCAGAATTTGTTCAAGCTGTTTTTGCATGGCAACATTAATTGTTAAGGTTATATTATCCCCAGCTGTAGCTGGTTTCTGAACGTTTTTTCCGCTGGCAACAAGTGGCACTCCATTAATATCGGTGACCGCCTTAAGTTCACCTGGTTTACCGGCCAAGCTTGAATTTAGGGCCTGTTCAATACCATATTGACCATGCCCAGCATCATCAACAAAACCCAGAACTTGGGCAGCCAATGTTCCTTGAGGATAAATACGATAATCTTGAGCCTGGGCGCCAACACCCGGCAATTTATAACTCAGTAATTTTTGTTCTTGAGCAACATTTACTTTTTTGGCTAGGATAGCGTATCTTGTTTGCTGTTGCATACTTTTTTTATACACACTGCTGTCTCCTCCGAGAGCTGTTTTTACTTGCTGGGCTGTTTTATCAACATTTTTTATAAGCGTGGGATCAGCATAGACGGTGTAGAGCGTTTGGTTTAGTACAATCGGTACCGAGCCATTGGCGCTTTGTGCCTCAATAATGCCGCGAGTGGCCGGAATAATAGATTGCTTAAATTGATCGCTCAGAGCCTGGTGGTGATAAAAGTCGTAACGAATAATTTGAAGATAAAAAAGCCGCACCACAAACATACTGACTATAAATACCAAGACCATATACCAAACCTGAGTGCGTCGCACCGCTTGCGCAGCCGATATTTTAGTTTGGTGTTCCATAGGCTTTTGGAGCTTCTTAATTAGTTTTGAACTGTAGCGCTTGGGGCTACGGCCACTAAGTTCTTGGCCACGTCGCTGGCAGCAACACGGTCAAGTGATTGCAAGCGCGCTGAAGCAATAGCCAAATCATTGTGTTGGGTTTGAAGGGCGGTTTGCTGCTGTTGCAGAGAGTTGATTTGATAGCCATAGGCATTTGTTTTAGTAACCTGGGTTAGATATAACAAGCCTAAAAGACAGGCTAAGACTACCAAAATAATGGTGTTGCTGATTGGTCCAAGCTTTGTTTCGCGAACCCGAAAACTAACGGCATTTTGATTACGGCCAACGAATTGTTGCTGGCGACCCAGACTTAATGAACTGGAGTATGTCATGATTTTATTTTCTCGTTTAGTGTTTATGTTGATTTTGGTGGTGCCGCACGAGCTAAACTCGCACGACACCACGTTTTGCCCTAGGGGCTCACAAAAAAGTTGTTTTTAAGCAACTTTAACGCGAACTCTATAAGCTCGGGAGCTGCTTTTTACCTGAATTGGCATAAAGGCTCCTTTCTTTGTTTATTTTTGCTACGGCTCGCAGCTTTGCGCTACGGGCACGCGGATTAAAAGCTAATTCTTGTGGCTCAGCACCTATCGGATGTTTGGTTAGTACAGAAAACTGAGCATCATAGGTGTTGCCTCCTGCCTGGTTAAACAGCTGTTTTACTAGCCGGTCTTCTAGGCTATGGAAACTGACGACACCGAGCCGTCCGCCGGGATTCAGTAGCTCCATCCAGAGAGGCAAACTTCCCTCCAACAAACCCAGTTCGTCGTTAACGGCAATGCGTAACGCCTGGAATGTCTGGGTGGCTGGATGAGTTCTACGCCACTTTGGCCAAGCTTTGGCTACTACAGCCGCTAATTGGCCAGTGGTATGTAGCGGGCGATGGCTTACAATAAGACGAGCGATTTTGTAGGCCTTGGGCTCTTCCCCATAGCGCTTTATGAGCTCGGCTAAGACAGATTCCTTGTAGCTATTCACAATTTTATCTGCCGTCAATGCCTGGCTTTGATCCATACGCATATCAAGCGGGCCGTCGCTGCTAAAACTGAAGCCACGACTGGCATCATCAAGGTGCGGTGACGATACTCCAAGATCCGCCAAAATGACATCAAACCGTTGACCCCCGTCAAGTAGTTGCCGACTAGCATCATAAAAATCCAAGTTAAGGATCTTTGCGCCGCTATTGGCAAATTCTTGCTTCAAGGCTTCGATGGCTGCCTGATCGCGGTCCACCAGCACCGCTACGTGTGGCGCCTGGGTACGCTCCAGTATGGCTCGAGCGTGCCCACCGTATCCGGCCGTAAGATCCAGGTAGCTTTCCCCAGATCGTGGGCTCAAATACTGCAGCACGGCATCGAGTAATACTGGCTGATGTAATGTATTTTGGTTTTTGTTTTGGTGCATCTTTACTTGTTTTTTATATTTGTTTTTGCAAGGTCACCTAATCAGCAGCCAACTTTTTGTTTTTTATAGAGTTTTTGTTTTTGTAGTGATGACACGATCGTATGTATTGAAGTTATTGTAAAGATTTGAAAAATCTTAAAACTTCTGACTTTCGTGTCATCAAAGTTTTGAGAGACTTATGTGTGAGGTGGAGTTTTGGGAGGTGTTTTTTGGGTAAAGAGCAAAGGTTTTTAGGGTGGTTACCTTAAAGCCACTGGTTGACTGCCGATTAGCTAACCTCGAGCTTGCGATAAAGGTTTTTGCTTCTCGTTTTGTATCTTACCTAAATTGTCAAAGAACAAGCCGGCGCGATTTAACTAGGCTCACTGGCCATGAGGCGCCAGTATTTGCCCACCCGCACTGCTGTGACGTCACGTCCTATACCTGCAAAGTCCAGAAGGTGTTGCTCGATAACAAAGCGGCCTTGCCTGTTGTCGATCTCCCCTTCACTTTTCCCCATCCTAAATTGGACGTTGAGGTCGGCCGTTTGCTCATCCAGGATATTCCCTTTGAGCTTTGGCTCCACCTCGTCTTCCCAAACCGTTTTAGGATACAGATGCAGGTACTGCTTAAAACCACGGGTAACAATTACACCGCTGGCAAACTCGGCTCGAAGTTCAGTCGGTATGGTTAACCGCCGTTTGTCGTCGAGCTTGCGCTGGAAGTAATCTATTGTGGCCATGGGTTTTGTGATTAAGAAACGAGTGGTTTTTGTTTTGATCTTAGTTAGTCTCTTTTGGACTACCCACGATTACCCACTGCAATGAATATACTACCCACTGTTACCCACAGCAAGGAGATTTATAGTAAAAAGTGGTGTTTCTCACACCACTTTTCCACAGATTTACAGATTATAACTTTTATCCACAATATGTAGCGGTTTGGGATGATGGATCGGCGCTATTGATCGCTGGGCACAATTGGCACATTGACGGTTTGTCCTACTGCTAATTCGAGCTGGCCAGCTGAATTGTGAGTACGAGCTTGGGCTAGCACGATATTCTCTAAATCAGCCTCCTGCTGAAGATGCTCTTCGGCTTTGGGATCTACCTCGGCAACGACTTGCGATGGGCCCTGAAGGAAGCCAACGGTTACTGAAGTTGTGGGCAGTTTGGATAAATTAATACCAGGGTCAACCCTTCTCAAGTTAGAAACAACTAAGTCGCCGCCGGCCCACGACGCCCCTGCTGCGCCAACCACCACCACGCCTGCAACAAACCGTCGCAAAGCATAGTTAGGTTTTCCGAGTCTTTCAGAATGAAAGACTGCCGTTTTGATAGCTGTGTTAGGCGATATACTCATAGTTTTATGAAGAGATTCTAACAAATAATGGTTACTTTGTCAAGCTTATCGTACTATCTCACCACCTTTGCAACATAAAACGGTAGGCATCCTAAACTGTAAGTACCAACCTAACAGTGAAAGGAGCCTACCATGGCTTATTCTACCAACCCTTATCTTCCCAAAGCGAGAGCTTT
>JABXNS010000015.1_pt1 | contig 149605 bp, 139 predicted proteins | sample 7301101 | NCBI WGS metagenome assembly JABXNS01 (sample SAMN14449646, study PRJNA615230) | soil metagenome | isolation source: soil from bare, unvegetated metal-rich iron-sulfur acidic spring small-cell... | place: Canada: Paint Pots Mound, Kootenay National Park, BC | collected 2017-05-25 | reverse complement strand
CGCGCGCGCCGGTATGGTGCGCAAGAGCGGAGCCCGGTCGATGCTGGTCGTCATCGCGAGCTTCCACTCGCTGTTGCCGAGCTCGAAGGCGAGATATAAAGTAGAGGCAATAGGTGGGCGGGTCGCTGCTGGTCGCATGGGCTTCTCCTTCTGTGAGAGGATAGAAGAAACCCGAACAGTGGCGGCCCGTCTTCGTGATCCGCCAGTTCCTACATAAGTTCTAACTGGCTTATGCTCGATGTGGCCCGAGCTGGAACGCTGTCTCCAGCTACCCGATCAGGCAACCTCGAGACCGCTGCCAAGGACCGACCCAACTCGCAATTCATGGCGCGATCGATCCGACCTGCGTTACGCGAATCGATGGGCGAAAACTGTGAATGCGAGGAGAAACGTCAACCCAATGGCGAAGAACAGGCTGGAGAAGAACAGCCGCGTAGATCGCTCGCTCACTCGACCGTGCAATCGCGTTCCAATCGTGGCACCAATGATTGCGCCCGGTACGCCCCAGACAATCAGGTTCCACGGGATCGCATTGAAGCCGCCTTCGCCCGCGAGCTGAACGAGATGAGCCAATGCCGCTCCGAGCACAGTACCAGCAACCACGAGTGTCGAGGTTGCGGCTGCCACAGGTACCGGGAACCGCGACCGGCGGACGAGCGTCGGTAGCGTAGCCTCTCCCACTCCGGTGGATATCAGTCCGGTGAGAAGTGCGCCCGCTCCAGAGAAAAACCGTTGCGCGATCAAGTGATACGGACACCAGCGATAGATCTTTCCGTCCGCCGCGCGAAGATCGCGTCGCTGCTCTGGAGGGCAGTCCTCGCTCGCGCACTCCGATTCGCATACGACGCACGGGCACGGTACCGAGGCGCTCTTGCCGGGTGTTCCACTATCACGAAACAGTAGCCACGCCACGCCAATCATGGCGACGCCGTAACCCAGCCGCAGCACCGTCACAGGAGCGTGGTGTGCCAAGACCGCACCCACGATGGCAAACGGGAGCGTTACGAAGAGAAGGGTTCTCGCTGTCCGCAGGTCGGCCAAACCCTGGCGCGTGTAGTGGAATACCCCGGTGCCGAAGCCGGACGTCTCAAGGAAAAGCGCGGCCCCAATCGCCGCCACGGTACTCAGCTTGGGGACGCCCATCAGCGGGAATCCGATGAGAAAAAATGGCGTCATGAGAGCGGCGCCGCTGATGCCGCTGAATGTTGCTGTCGCGGCGATCACGATGCACGCCGGGAACATGAACCAGTATATGAGCCAATTCATGAAGGCCCCGGCGCAAAGAGCAGACCCGACTGTGCGTCGCCCGCTTCGGGCTTGACTCTATACCTCCGTATAGGGTTATACATTCGACTATGAACGATCTCCGCGTTTCTTCGATGAAAATTGGTGAGGCGGCCGAGCTGGCTGGGGTGAACGTGCAGACCCTTCGCTACTACGAGCGAACCGGACTTCTCCCAAGGCCGAGTCGCAGGCCCTCGGGCTACCGACAGTACGATGCGGACACCGTGCACTTAGTGCACTTCATCAAGCACGCTCAGGAATTGGGCTTCACGCTGCGCGATATCTCTGAGCTGATCGCGTTGCGCCAGAATCCCAAGAGCTGTCCGAAGGCGGCTGGGCTGGCGCTAGCAAAAGTGGAAGAAATTGACCGGCGCCTCAGAACGCTCACGGCCATGCGGCAAACGCTGGCTGAGCTCGCAACCGCATGCGCGGCCGGCGATGCCGATCACGAGTGCCCGATCATCGAAGCGCTGACCGATGCTCGCGACTGATACGATTGGAACACAGTACTTACCCTGATTTGCTTCTTAGGAGGATTCAAGACATGACTACTGAACTCTGCTGCTGCGACTGTCCCAACTGCGTCTGTGCCTGTGAGCCAGGAAGTACCTGCTGCGGCAACTGCTGCGGCAGCAAGTGACGGACGGCCCGAAAAAAGGAGCAGAACAAGCCGGTACCGAGCGTGGGAAGAGTTTAGCCATTCTCGGTTCGGCCACCGGCGGCTTGGGCGCAGCGGTTGCGGCTTTTTTCGCGGCGCTCTGCTGCGTCGGACCTTCGACCGTTGCTCTGTTTGGGGCGGGCGGAGCGCTTGCCGCCGCCTCACTCAAACCCTACCGACCCCTTTTTCTAGTCGCTTCGCTCGGAATGATCCTTTACGGCTTGTGGCGGGTTTACGGAACCAGCGTTCGGAACCGGCAGGGACAGGCTTGTCCAACTCGCGTCGGCCGGTTCTCACGGAGCGCGCTCTGGGTGGCAGCAATCGTTTGGGTGGCAGCGGCAGCCTTATCCAGAGGATAAAACTCGATGCATCACAGACGCCATGGTTCCGGAATCGCGTTGGCTGCAACCCTTATAGCGTGCCAGCCCTCGGGAACGGATCGACCGCACACGGCATTGGGACCCCAGGCGCAAGAACTCCGGGCGGCGTTCAACGCCGACAGCGGGATGGTGCGAGTAGTGATGTTGGTTTCGCCAACGTGAGGAACATGTCTCCGAGGGTCCTCGGGGGTCGAGAAGTCGCTGCTGGTAAAGCAGCCTGATAGCACGCTACGGGCCTATGTCGTGTGGGTGCCGAAGAAAGGCGCGACAGAAAAAGACGTCGGCGTTGCTACACGTGTGGTTCCTGACGCCCGCGCTCTTCATTACTGGGACGGAAGCGGCGCGACCATGAAGCAGTGGCAGCAGGTCATAGGACTGAACGAAGACGCCTGGGACGTCTATTTCCTCTATGACCGATCGGCGAAATGGACTGGGGATCTGCCTCCAAAGCCACGCTTCTGGATGCACCAGCTCGGCGGCGTCAGCGAGGACAAGTATCTGGAGCCCGATGTCTTCGCCGCTCAGGCCAACGCCGCACTCAAGGGAAAGTGACCATGGAAGATTCCGTCGAGCTCGTTTCCACTGTCAAATGCCCGCGCTGTGGCGGCGAAAGGCAGGAACAAATGCCAACTGACTCGTGCCAGTTCTTCTACCAGTGCACGCACTGCGGAGAAGTGCTCCGACCCCTCCCTGGTGACTGCTGTGTTTTTTGCTCGTACGGTACGGCGGTGTGTCCCTCGAAGCAGCCCGGCCCATCGGAGAGAGATTGCTGCCGGCCGGACAAGACGTGAGAGCAACGTAGAATGGAGCGCTACGATTTGATCGTCGTGGGCACCGGGTCTGGCGGCTCGGGCGCAGCGAACCGCTGCGCAAAGGCAGGCTGGCGCGTGGCCGTCATCGATGACGAGCCGTACGGCGGAACTTGCGCACTGCGTGGTTGCGACCCGAAGAAGGTTCTCGTTGGCGCGTCGGAGCTCGTCGATTGGCATCGCCGAATGAGCGGCCGAGGAGTGAGTGGAAAGCCAAGCCTCGACTGGCCCGCGTTGATGGCGTTCAAGCGCACCTTCACAGAACCGGTAGCGCCCCAGCGAGAGGCGGCTTACAACAAGCTTGGGATCGAGACGTATCATGGGATCGGTCGATTCACCGGCGCTGACCGATTCCTTATCGACGATAAAGAGCTGGAGTCGAAATTCTTCGTGATCGCGAGCGGTGCCAGGCCAGCCATCCTGGGCATTCCCGGAGAGGAACACGTCAAAACCAGCACCGATTTTCTCGATCTCGATGTGCTTCCAGGTCGGATTGCTCTCATCGGGGCGGGTTACATATCGTTCGAGTTCGCTCACATCGCCGCGCGCGCGGGTGCCAAGGTGTTTATGTTCGCGCGCGGCCGGCCGCTCGGCCAATTCGATCCGGATCTCGTTGCCCGGCTCATCGAGCACACCCGCAGTCTGAGCGTCGATATCAGGCTCGACTCCCCCGTCATCGGCATAGAACGCTCCGGCTCTGAATTTCGCGTGAAGATTCGCGGGCCGTGCGGCGAAGACCTTGTTCCGGCCGATCTCGTCATTCATGCGGCCGGTCGCGTCCCCAAGACCGAGGATCTGCATCTCGCGCGAGCCAATGTCGAGGCCGACGAGCGCGGAGCCGTGAAGGTTAACGAGTGGCTCCAGAGCGTTACGAACCCAAAGGTCTATGCGGCGGGCGATGCGGTTGCGTCACCCGGAGCATTACCTTTGACACCAGTCGCCGGACACCAGAGCGCGATCATCGCCTCGAATCTCCTGCACGGCAATCACAAAAGTCCTGATTACCGGGCAATCTCGAGCGTTGTCTTCACCACGCCCCCGCTCGCCGCGGTCGGACTGACCGAGGAAGAAGCGAAGCTGAAGGGGCTTAAAGCTCGCGTCAAATCTGAGGACACGCGGAACTGGTTCTCGAACCGCCGAGTTGCCGAGACGGCTGCCATGTTCAAGACGCTGACGGAGGAAGAGACCGGTCGAGTGCTCGGCGCACATCTCCTGGGTCCACACGCCGAAGAGGTCATAAACCTGTTTGCTCTCGCCATCCGAAATAATCTGACGGCGTCCGATCTGACTCACATGATATATGCCTACCCGACTAGCGCGTCGGATATCGCGTATATGTTGTGAGCGGGAACTAAACACGGGCGTCGCGTCTTGTTGATTGTGTGCGAGTTCATTCGCCCAAGCCCGACGCGATGCCCTGGACCCGAAAACCTTTAGTGCGGCTCGTACAGAAGATGGTCGGCTTGCCGACCGATCGACGCACGCCCGACGAACGGTTCCGGGACGATGCCTTGCCGCATCTCGACGCGGTTGCGCGCTATGCGCTATCGCTAACGCGCGACGAGTCCGACGCGGACGATCTCACTCAAGAGACTATTTTGCGCGCGTTTCGAGCTTGGAGCCAGTTCGTGTCGGGAACGGAATGTCGGGCGTGGCTGTTCGCCATCTGCCGGAACACTTATTTGCGCTCCTCTGCGCGCGAGCAACGCGTCGCCGCATGCGATGACGCGGAGCTGGAAGCGCTTGGCGCAGCCGCGGTTCACGCATCTGCGCAGGCGGAGGGGTTGGACGACGTCTTCGCGCGGGCCGATATGCTCGCCGCGGTTCGCAGCGCCGTAGACGAATTGCCGGAAGCATTTCGCGATGTCGTAGTATTGGTGGATCTCCAGGAGCAGAGCTACTACGAAGCTGCACGGGTGCTGAACGTCCCGATCGGCACCGTGCGGTCGCGGCTGTTCCGAGGACGCCGGTTGTTACAGGAAAGACTTATCGAGCACGCACGCGACGTGGGACTTGCCGGATCCGAGCACGCACCGACCGCCAGGAGGAATCGTCAACAATGAAAAGTCCAATGCTGGATTGCGACGCAGTGGTGAGACAATTGTGGGACTATCTGGACGGGGAGCTGACCCCTGGCCGCCAAGCTGCCGTTCGGGTGCATCTCGCGGTCTGCAAGCGGTGCTACCCACAATACAATTTCGAGCAAGCCTTCCTCAAGGCGCTGGCAGTGAGTCGCCGCGAGCATTCCCGTCCCGACGCGGTCAAGAGCCGTGTGCTCGCGGCGCTGAGAGCGGAAGGATTCGCGGCCTAGAGGAACGGCCACGATCGCGCCCTACACGAGGTGTCCTCAGAGGCTGTCCATCGCTGGGCCCGCAACGGCCATCACGTTGGAATGTGCCTCGGCGCGGCGACATGGAGGCGCTCGCCGATGATTGATGCGGCGATGAACAAGAAAACGTTGGACAAACTCCAGCGGGACACGTTCGGATATTTTTTGAAGGAGGCCAATCGTGTCAACGGGATGGTCCCGGATAATACGCGCCAGGGCGCGCACGCGAGCATCACCGCCATCGGCTTTGCGCTGGCAGTGTACACAATCGGCGTCGAGCGCGGCTATATCACACGCGGCGAAGCTCTCGAGCGCACAGCGACGACGCTTCGATTCTTCAGGGACAGTGAGCAGAGCGAGCAGGCGGACGCGACCGGTTACAAGGGTTTCTACTACCACTTTCTGCACATGGACACCGGCCGGCGCGCCTGGGAGTCGGAGTTGTCAACCATTGATTCGACATTTCTCCTCGCCGGAATTTTGACCTCGGCTACTTATTTTGATCGGGATGCGCCCGAAGAGCGCGAAATACGTTCCCTCGCGGAAGCGCTCTACGTCCGGGCGGATTGGGAGTGGGCGCTTAACGCAGGAGAAACCGTTTCGATGGGGTGGAACCCAGAAAGCGGATTTCTGCCGTACCGCTGGGAAGGCTACAACGAGGCGCTGATCCTCTATGTGCTCGCGCTCGCTTCGCCTACGCATCCAGTCTTTGCCGAGAGCTACAAGGCGCAGACGCGAACCTACCGCTGGAAGAAACTCTACGGCTACGAATTCCTGTACGCCGGCCCGCTCTTCGTTCATCAGCTTTCACACATGTGGATCGACTTTCGCGGGATTCAGGACGAATTCATGCGTGGGAAAGGGATTGATTATTTCGAGAACAGCCGGCGCGCCACGTACGTGCAACAACAATACGCGATCCGTAATCCGTTGGACCACAAGGGCTACAACGAGCATTGCTGGGGCATTACGGCGAGCGACGGTCCTGGTCCCGCCTCCCTGAAGATCGAGGGCGTGGAGCGCTGCTTTTTCGACTATGCAGCGCGCGGCATCCCGTACGGTCCGGACGATGGCACCATCGCGCCATGGGCAGCAGCTGCATCGCTGCCCTTCGCGCCCGAGATTGTCTTACCGGCGCTTCAGCACTTCAGTGATGTGTACCCCGAAATGACCAGCAAATACGGTTTCAAGTGCAGTTTTAATCCAACCTTCGAACCAGAGAAGCAAAGCAAGCCCGGTTGGATCTCGAAGGGTTATTACGGACTCGATCAAGGACCGATCATAATGATGATCGAGAACTACGGCAACGGCTTCCTTTGGGCTTTGATGAAGAAGTGCCCATTCATCGTCGAGGGTCTTCGCAAGGCGGGATTCACGGGTGGATGGCTGTAGTTTCAAGGTGCGATTGATATAGCAAACGGAGGAAGCGAGGAGATGCGCGCGGCAAAGGTCGAAAGCACAACACGCTTCTTCACTGATAGCGGAATCGAAGTTCCAGCATTGACCGCAGACCAGATGCGAGAGGTAGATCGCATCGCGATGGAAGAAACCGGCCCGAACTTCTTTCAAATGATGGAAAACGCCGGGCGCAATCTGGCTATGCTGGCGATTGAAGTTCTGGGCGACGGCTGGGAGAAAGCCAAAATCATCACGCTCGCCGGAGGCGGGGGTAACGGAGGCGGCGGCATTTGCGCCAGCCGCCACCTGGCGAATCGCAATGCGAATGTGAAGCTCTGCCTGTCAAATCCGAGCCACCTCGGGGAAGTTCCTATCTTTCAGCGCAAGATTTTCGGATTTACTCCCGGTGAGGAGATCACCGCCACGAATTTGCGCGACCAGCGAGCGGACCTGATTCTGGATGCGCTGATTGGTTATGGTCTCGAGTCCGCCCCCCAGGGACCGACGGCGGAACTGATTCGTTGGGCCAATCAAACGGGTACTCCGATTCTCGCTCTCGATCTTCCCTCCGGCGTCAATGCCACAAGCGGAGAGGCGCCTGGGGACGTCATGAGAGCGCACTGGACGATGACGCTCGCTTTACCAAAAACAGGTCTCTCACCACGCAACAGCGGCCAACTGTTTCTTGCAGACATCGGCATTCCCGAAGGAACCTATCGCCGGTTGGGAATGAGCTACACGTCGCCGTTCGGAGATCGCTTTCATTTGCCTTTGACTTGGAGGTGACGATCTTCGTAAAGACGACCTTGGTGCACGTGTCAGACGCGTACCGGCCGAGGGGTGGTCGACGGCTGGGGCTCGCCATAGATGGCGCCCACGATCGCGCCATACACCAAGTGACCCACGAGGCTGCCGATCGCCGGACCCGCCGCGCCACCGAAAGCCGGCATTCCCATCATTGGCATCATCGCGACCATGGCGACCAACCACGGCGCCAACGCGTAGATAGCGCCGCGCAGCGGCGGTGGACCACGTAGCCACGGTGCGACCACAGCGTAAATGAGCGCGAGCACGATCCCGATCATCAGATGGCCGGCCCAGCCAGCGAGGAGGTTGCCACCCATCGCGCCGGCCAGCAGGTTGGCCGGATTCATCGGCGGAAGGCCCATGAGCGGCGCCATCCACAGCCCGACTGCCGTCATTACGAGCGTACCGATCAAACCGGCGGCAATCGCGCGGATCCATTTGTGTTCCATTGCAGTAACTCCACTTGGGGGATTCTTTCGTGACAACTCACGAGCGCTCCCGAAAGTTCCCCTCACTCGAAAGGCGTCGTGTCACCACTCCGGCTGATTTTGGTGAACGTGTTCATCCGGGTCGCGTCGGCAGCCTCCGGGCAGTTGTTCGGGTTCGTGCTGGCGGAGAGGATGGGAGCGCGTGCGGGAGCAGGGTCGCTCATCGCCGGCGCGATCGGCTTGGCGTTCTACGCCACTGAGTTGGTCGGCGCGCCCGTGGCTGGCCATATCGCAGACATACGCGGCCAGCGGCGTGTGCTCCGGTGGGGCCCACTGTTCGGGATTGCTTCCGTGCTGCTCGGCGCGACTGCCGCGCTCCGACTGACGAGCGTGACGGTGCTTGCCGCCACCCTTGTGTGGGCGCGGCTTCTCGAAGGAGTGAGCGCTGCGTGCGCCGTGCCCACTTCACTCACTCTGCTCGCGCGTGCAACGGAACGCGAGCACTCCGACAGAGGGGCGCGCCGGCTTCGCCTAATGGGACTCTTCGAGATCGCGTCGCTGGGCGGAATAATTGTCGGTTATCTCCTGGCCGGTGTGAGCTGGGACTTGCTTGGCGGCAGGGCCTTCCTTGTCCTCCCGCTCGTTTATATCGTGGCGTTCGCGTCGGCCCGCGGCGGAGAAGTGACAGCTGCGGCCGCGCACCGCTTACCGATGTGGTCCACCCTGCGCACGCTCGTCGCGGAGCCCGGTGTTGGCGGATTCACAATAGCCTGGCTGGGGGTGAATGCCGTTATCGGCGTATGGCTCCAACAGGCTCCCTTCCTCTTCAAGTTGCCGACGCGGTCTCTGACGCAGGGCCTTGTCGGCGGATTCTCGGGACGCACGATTGGAATTGTGTTCGCTCTCTGGGGGACGACGTTTCTGATCGGGATTGCGCTGTGGTCACTAATCGCGCCGCAGTGGCCGCGGCGCCGAACCCTCTTCGTCGCGCTCGTCGGCATGCTGGCCGTCGTAGTGTCGCTCGCCGCCGTAAACCATGGCGGGCCGAGGTGGCTGCTGATCGTCGCAGCGGTGGCGGTGCTCATGGAGAGCGGATTTACGCCCGCGGCCTTCGCACATCTCGCCGATCTCACCGACGCGCACGCGGAATCTCGTGGCGGAGCAATGGGATTATACTCCCTCCTGCTCGGCCTCGGACAACTTATCGGCGCGGGAATCGGCGCGCCGTTCGCGGCGCGCTGGCAGATGGATGGAGTGCTCGGTGCTACGGCGTTGCTCGCGGCCGCTGCGCTCGTCGGCGTCGGTCGAATGGGCGCGGAACACCCACACGCGGCATCAACTCAAGTGTGACAGCCAGCGGACGATCCGGCCGCTCAATCCCGACGTCACCCGTTCCATAAGGATGTCGACCGCGGCCAGCTGCACGTCGGTAGACCATGTCGGATAAGCGTGAACGGTGCCCGCGATCGCGTCGATACTCAGGCCTCTCTGCATCGCGAGGACGACCTCGGCGATCATCTCCCCGCCTCGCGACGCAACGATGGTCGCGCCGAGTATTGTCTTGCGTCCCAGCGTCACGAACTTGATGAATCCTTCGGTATCTCCCTCGCACAGCGCGCGATCCGCTTTCGTCATCGGCCGGACGTGAACGTGAATTGCCTCGCCGTGCCGGCGCCGCGCCTCGGCCTCCGTCATTCCAACACGCGCCACCTCTGGGTCCGTGAACGTCACCGCCGGAAGGATGTCGGTTTTGCCGGCGGTCCGTCCCGGCAGAAGAGCATTGCGCACTGCCTTGAAACATTCATAGCCGGCAAGGTGCGAGAACTGCGGGCCGCCAATTACATCTCCGCACGCGTAGATGTGCCGCGCGGTCGTGCCGAGATATTTGTTCACCTTGATACCGTGTGCATCGTACGCAACCCCTGCTCGCTCGAGGTCGAGGTCGTCTACGTTGGGCGCCCGTCCCGCGGCGACCAGGACTCGCTCGCCGGCATGCCAGGCGCGCGCCGTTCGTAGTTCCACGCCGTCAAGGGTCTGACGCGCCTCCAAAACGCGTTCCAGAACTATATCCACGCCCTCGCGCCGCAAAATCTCGCGGATCAGTGCCTGGGCTTCGGGCTCTTCCCGTTCGAGAACTGCCGGCGCCATGACGGTGACTTTCGCGCCGAGGCGATGGAATGCCTGAGCCATCTCGATGCCAAGGGGTCCGGCACCGAGAACCAGCAAGTGCGACGGCAGCGTCTCGAGATCGAAAAGCTGCCCGTAGGTGAGAAACGGAAGTTGAGCGAGCCCCGGCAAGTCGGGCACCACCGCGTGCGCGCCGGTGCAGACGACGATGCGTTTCGCCTGAATCCGCTCTTCTCCGCACACGAGCGTCCGCCCGTCAATGAACTGGGTAGGGCCGATGTACGTATCGATGCCGCGAGCGCGGAGCGCATCGGGAGCAGTGGGCCCGTAGATCGCGGCGATGGTGCTCTCGACCCGGCCGTGCACGCTGCGCATGTCGGGAATTGGCCGCTCCGCGCGAATGCCAAACCGTTCGGCGCGCGCGATGTCGTGCGCGGCGTGCGAGGAGCGGATGACGGTTTTGCTCGGAACGCAGCCGGTCCAGGTACAGTCTCCCCCGATGCGCTCCTTCTCGAGCAACGCGACCTTGACGCCGAGTTGCGCCGCGAATCCCGCGCCGATGAGTCCCGCCGAGCCTGCGCCCACGATTGCGATGTCATATCGGCGCACTGATTCCGTCACGCCGCTCGCCTGCCGATGAAGACCGCATAGCGGATGGTCCCGTCCAACACGGCGCTGGCGGCGTCACGCAAGGTGGTGCGCGCCTCGCGAGCATCGAAGGACAACGGTGCCGTGACCGTTCCTGAAGCCGCTGCGGAGATCCACCCGATCAGATTCCGTTTGATCCTACTGAGCAGCTCCATCAGACCATCGCTGGCGTCCCACTGTTCGACGACCACGAATCCGGCGTCGCGCAAAGCGGTAGCATACGCGCTCGATGTGAGCGCGCGTTCCAGGCAAGTCCCCGAGTGCACCCAGTCGCGGAGCGATTCCGTGACCTCTCCCTCCAGCACCATGTCGCTCACAGCGATGAAACCTCCGGGGCGGAGCACCCGGTGCATCTCACGCAGCGCTCCCCGCTGATCTACGAACGTGCTGAGGGCACACTCGCACAGCACGACGTCGACGCTCGCGTCCTCGCACGGCAGTGCATGCGCGTCTCCCGGCCTCATCTCGAGACGTCCGTCCGAACCCAAAGGAGCGGCGGAGTCTACGCCTATCCCACGTGCGGGCCACTCGGCCAGAATCGCGCGGAGACTCTCGCCAGTGCCGCAGGCAACGTCCAGCACCTCCGCTCCGGGACGCAAATCCACCACGCGCATCATGCGCAGCGTGAGCTTGATACCGCCGGGGTGGTATGAATCGCCCAGCAGCCGGCGCACGTCTTCGCGTTGGTAGAAGGCAGCGCAACACGAGGCATCACCGCTGGTTGCACACCGCGTCGCGTAACGATGCGTAGGATTTGGGCGCCCGGGACTAAAACAGTCGAGCTCTTCCCAGATAACTTCGGCACCGTTAGCCGCGCGCGCCATTGCGTCGCGCACGGCGCGATCGAGTTGGTCGGGTGACAATGCAACGCGCGCATTGACCAGCCAACGCACCGCGGAGACTCCAGGAGCCCCGAACGCTCCGGTGAGCTGGACGTCGCCGTTCTGTCGCGTAACCGCTCCCGATGCGCCCCCCGGATCGATACTAGTGACTTTGACGTGCGCGACGGGACTCGTCGCCATCGCCGCGAGGAACTTCCTCATGCTGACGCGCGGATCCAGACCGCTCGATGCGCGCAGCTGCACGCGCGCATTGCACCAACCGAGCAGCGCTTCCGCGGTTGCATAGCGCTCGTAGTCGATTCTGAGGGGCCGGGACCGGTGCGTGGTCGACAACTCGAGCCATTCGGGAATTCCCTGACCCGTTGCGCCGGAGACGAAAATGACTGGCGCGTCGGAATTCCAGCCGCTGATCATCGTTCTCACATCAGGTGGGGCGAGATCGGCGCGGCTCAGGAGAACGACGTCGGCCTCTTCGATCTGCTTGCGGAACAGAAAATCGACGTCATCGCCCAAGCCCATTGTTGCAGTCTCGTGGATGCGCCATGGATCTACGACGACCGCGAGCGGTTCGATCGCAAATGATGCCTGACGGTCGGCAAGCGGCCCAACGACGGTAGCGACCAGATCCGTGCAGCTCCCTACGGCTTCAGCGATGGCGACCGTTGCTCCGGCATCTCGCGCGGCGAGCAGCGCTACCTCGAGCTCCGGATAGCGACAGCAGAAGCAGCCACCGGTGATCTCATAAACGTCGTCCGCCGACTCGCGACAGAGCTCGGTGTCGACGAGGGACCTTCCCTGATCATTGGTGATGATTGCGACGCGCTCCCCTCTGCCGCGCAGCTCGCGCGCCAGCTCGCGCGCCAGTGTGGTCTTACCAGCGCCGAGAAAGCCGCCGAGGATCTGCACTCTCATAGTAGTCCGCGAGGGCGTCGCAACACGTTGTATTCGCAGAGCGACACGGGCTCGCCCGCGCGGTCCACCACGTGGACACAGCACGCGTCCACGCGGTGCTGATCGTAGGTGTGAGCGTCCATGAATGGCTTGATGCCGACGACGAAGAAATCGCGGTAGCTCGCCCAGTTGGTAGAGTCGTCGCTTTCCGACAAAAGATCGAGCAGCATATCCAGTGTATGACTCTCGGCGACGGCGTCCAGCATCGTCGCGGGAAGACGGTCACGAACCTGGGCGACGAGGGGGGCAACCTCTGGCGCTGACCAAGTCTCGAAGCGCGGAAAGTATCGCGACACCGGAATCATGCGATCGCCTCGCACGAGGGCGACCGCCATCCCGAAGCAGTTTGGGTTGGAGCAGGGGATCGGGCCGAAGTCCTCCAGCGAAAACAGTCCGTCGGTCTGCGCGACGACTTCGTGGGCGATTTCCGCCAGGGTGAGGTGGGGGGCGCTTTGATCGTTTGCGTATCGGCCGGCGTAGAACGCGGGCTGAAGCATCACCGCATTCATTTTCGGGTGATAGTCCCGTGCCATGCGAATGACGTCACCGATCTCACCCAGGTTGATGTCGCGCGTGACGGTCATGACGGGAACTACAAACAGGCCGGCGGCGAGAAGGTTGTCGATTGCCCGCCGCTTGACCGGATACAAATTCCTGGAGCCGCGAATCCGGGCGTAGGTGGTTTCTGCAAATCCGTCGAACTGCAGGTAAATGTGCAGTCGCTCTCGGGTGCCATCGAGCTCGGCCAGGCGCTCCACGAAGGACCAGTCTTGCGCCAGTCGTACGCCATTCGAGTTGATGTACACTTTGGGGACGCCGCGCTCGAAGCAATACGCGATGATACGCTCTACCTCCGGGTGAGTGGTGGGCTCGCCGCCGGAGATCTGGACAATGTCGGCGTTCGACTTGCCGCCGGCGCAGAGCCGGTCGAGCTTGGCGGCGAAGTCATCGAAGGGCATGGACCAAGTGAGGTGTGGCGAGGACGCCGTGAAGCACGTTGGACAGGTGAGATTGCAGCGCTCAGTGATCTCGAAGATGAGCGAACAAGAGTGATTGTCGGCTGACCCGCAGCACGAGGCCCTGCACGCCTTCACGTCGCCCTGGTTCCAGTACAGCGCGGAGTCGCTCGCCAGGAGCGCTTCGCTCTCACCATGCGTTGGACACGCACGTTTGAGGATTACCTGCGCGTCCCTCTCGACGACGGTGCCGGGAACCTTCTCGAGGCAGTCCCCGCAAACGGTGGTCGTCTCCTTCAGACTTTGCTGCACGATCTGACAATCCATGAGTTGTGGATAAGGTTCCTGAACGCTTCCAATGCAGACATGCTCGCGAAGCGTGTGCCATGAAAACGCCCTGGCCCTCTTCGTGCTCACCGTTCCGAATCCGAAAGCACATCGCGCTGAAAAACGGCAAGGAGGTTTGACAGGCCATGACCATTGTGCTCGCGATCGGCTACGCGCTGTCCACGGCGTTTGCGATGTTTTGGGCGATCCTTTGGCCGCTCATCCTCGGCTTCGCCATTTCCGGTGTGGTGCAAGCCGTCGTCTCCAAAAAAGAGATGGCGCGTGTACTTGGCGACGACAGACCAGTGACCATTGCCAAGGCGTGCGGCCTCGGCGCCGCCTCCAGCTCGTGCTCATACGCAGCGGTCGCGATCGCGCGGTCGGTGTTCCGCAAGGGAGCCAGCTTCACCGCGGCAATGGCATTCGAGCTCGCCTCCACGAATCTCGTGCTCGAGCTGACGATCCTCATGATCGTCTTTCTGGGTTGGCAGTTCGCTCTCGCCGAGTTCGTTGGCGCCCCACTGATGGTCGCGATGCTCGCGATCCTCTTTCGGCGCTTTCTCTCCCAGTCTCTTGTTGAGAAGGCGCGACAAACCGCGGAGGCGGGCGTAGCCGGGAAGATGGAAGGTCACGCCGAAATGCACATGGAATTGACCGAGGGGAGCATCTGGCGGCGCATCTGGTCGGACGAGGGCCGCACCTATATCAGCCACTACTTCGTGATGGACTGGGTGTCCGTCTGGAAAGACATCGTGGGCGGTTTGCTTATCGCCGGCGCGCTCGCGGCATGGGTTCCGCGAGAGTGGTGGACGACGCTCTTTCTGACGTCGCGTCCGGTGTGGGCACGCGTATGGGGGCCGGTGATCGGTCCGGTGATCGCCATACTCGCGTTCGTGTGCTCCGTCGGCAACATCCCGCTCGCGGCGGTGCTGTGGAACGGCGGGATAAGCTTCGGTGGAGTCATCGCCTTCATTTTCGCCGATCTGCTTGTGCTGCCGATCCTCAATATTTACCGGAAGTACTATGGCTCGCGGATGATGTGGTTCATTCTCGGGACGTATTACGTTTCCATGGTTGTCGCAGCGCTCGTCGTGGAGCTCGTTTTCGAGTTATTCGGGCTCATCCCGCAGTATCGCGGGGCCAGCGTGTCAGAGCTGGCGATCAAGTTCAACTATACGACTGTTCTTAACGTGATCTTTCTGGCGCTTGCGGCGGTGCTCATCCGTCGGTTCATGAAGACCGGCGGGCCCGGAATGCTCCGCATGATGGGCATGACGCCTGATCAGATGAGGAAGATGCATAATCATCAACCGCAATCTGCCGTGCATGACGGTCCATGAGCCGGTTAGGGCAAGAGACGATAAATGGCCGTATTCGATATCAACGAGACGCTCCTCAACTTGAGTGCGCTCGGACGCCCACTTCCATAGCGCCTTTGGCGACGCGCGCTTCATTCCAGGAGCTCACTTGGCAGCTTCGAATAAATTCCTCGACCCTGCGGGACACCAACTTAGGGCAGTATTTCTGCTCGGCACGCTCAAGCCAAGGAAGAAAGGCGAGTTCTCACACACCGAGACTCTCTGCGAGCTGGTCATAGAGGACTTGCGGCCTTACAACGTGAAGTCAGAAATCGTTCGGCTCGTGGAATATGACATCAAGCCCGGTGTCGAAAGCGACATGGGTCACGGCGACGAGTGGCCCGGCATCTTGAAAAAGGTGATTGCAGCGGACATCATCGTGTTCGCGACTCCGATCTGGTGGGGAATCCAGTCGTCGCTTATTCAGCGGGTGATCGAGCGCATGGACGCGCTCAACGACGAGCTGCTCGAAACCGGCAAGTCGGAGCTCGCCAACAAGGTTGGCGGAATCGTGATCACGGGCGCGGAGGATGGCGCTGAGCACATAATCGGCAATATCGCGAACTTCCTGATCTGGAACGGCATGACGCTTCCACCCGCCTGCTCGATCTCATTCCTTGGAGATTACACCAGGGCGACGAAGAAATCGCTTCTCAAGAAATTCCGCGCTCAGAAGGCAACCGCTTCGATGTCGCGGACGATGACGCGGAACCTTGTGTTCTTCGCCCGACTCCTCAGGGAAAACAACATTCCGCAGGACACGAAAGGCGTAGGCCAGAATGTGGCACCAGGGGCGGTGGGGATGCCAGGCGACCGAGGCTAGCTCGTTAAGCAATACCACTTAAAGTGGCGCCACTGAGATTGCGCGTCTATGGCGACTCCGAACCAATGATGCCAGCCCACAGGCCCATAAGTGAGGCAAGGATTCAAGGAGAGTCCAGCGGTGACCCTTTCGTCGCTCGTCCCGTCAGCATATCGTTAACATGATGCAACGCCCTTCACGTTTAGCTGGTCTCTTCACGAGCCTATTCCTCATGGCCTTCGTTCTGGTCACGAGTGGAATCGCGTGCATCACGCCAATCGGCTCTCAGGCCATGGCAGCGATGGGAATGAGCTCGGCTCATGCGGCAGGGCAGGCGCCCCAGGAAAGTCTGGCACCAGTTCAGAAAGAGGCTCCGGTCGCGCCGTGCAAATTCCCGTGGGCGCCTGACGGATGTCAGTCGGCGGTGCCGTGTGCGCCGGCCGCACTCGCCTCGGCCACCTCTGTTTTCGACCGAACCGCGCCGCCTCCAGAGCGAGTACTACCGGGGGCCGAAATAACGCTTCTCTCCGTAACGTCACCGCCCGAGCTTCCGCCTCCTCGGGCATAGTCCACCACACAACAAGGAAGTTGTAGTTCCGACCCATCCAAAGCGGATTTGTCGGAGGGATTCGCGCGCTTCCTTCGGAAGCAGCGCTGTTCTCGTGGACTCTCTCAAAACAGGAATATGCTTTACTCAAATCCGATGCCTGCTTCAGGGCTGCATCGATCCGCGTTCACCGCGCTCATCACTGTCGGAGCAGTCACGCTGCTCACATCGCCGGTGTCGGGGCAGGCTTCGAATTCACTCGAAGCTCTTCTAGCGCGAGCCGATTCTGCGAACCCCTCGGTCCAAGCCGCGCGGGATCGCATGACAGCTGCCGTCGCAAGGGTGCGACCGGCAGGCGCTTGGGCCGATCCAATGCTCATGGCAGGCATAGAGAATCTGCCCCTCGGCAACGAGAACGCCGCGAGCGCCGGCGGACATGGCAGTCCTGGCTCGACTGTTCCGGGCGACCCGATGACTATGAAAATGATCGGCGTCAGTCAAACGATTCCATTTCCGGGAAAGCTATCATTGCGACGGCAGGCTGCGGAGCGGGAAGTGGACGCGGCAGTGGCTAACCTAAATGCGTCGCGTCTGAGCGTTACGCGAGATGTCCGCGCCGCTTATTTCGAGCTCGCATACGTTGACCGGGCACTCGCAATCGTCGAGCGAAACCGATCAGTTCTCGCGGACGTGATTCAAGTCACGGAAGCTCACTACGCGACGGGAACTGGCGGCCAGCAGGATGTTCTCAAGGCGCGCGTGGAAGCGGCTCGACTCGGCGAGACCGCTAGTGCGCTCTCGGAAGAACGCCGTGCGACGTCGGCCGAGCTTAATGCGACTCTGAACCGAGAGGACACGACATCGATTCCCTCCGCCGCAATTCCTGAGAGAATTGTAAAAGCTGCAATTCCTACTGATCCGAAAGCCATTCGTTTCGCCACTCAGACCCTAGGAGCGCGGACTATCGATTCGCCATTTCCGCCGCTCGCCGAGCTGGAAGATCTTGCAGTTCGACAGAACCCGACGCTGAGAGAGAACGAAGCAAACATCGCGGCGCAGGTATCGCGCGTTGAGCTTGCCCGCAAAGGGTCCAGACCTGATTTCGACGTTTCGTTCCAGTATGGTCAGCGGAATCAACGACCAGACATGATCACCGCGGTGGTTTCGATTCCATTGGCGATCCACAAAGGAGCGCGCCAGGATCAGGAGCTCGCGGAGGCCCGGGCCCAGTTGTCAGCCATGGAGTCTGACGGTCGCGCTAGGATCAATTCCGTCCGGGCGCAGGTTGCGAGACTTGTAAGCCAGCTGGAACGAAGCCGAACGCAGCTGGCGATCTACGCGAAAGCGATTCTTCCTCAAGGAGGCGCAGCGGCAACAGCAGCGCTAGCGAGCTATCAATCAGGAAAGACGGATCTGCTGACGGTGCTGGACAATCAGAACACGCTGTTCACCTACGAGACAGAGTACTACCGGTCAATCTCCGACTTCGCGAAGAACCTGGCAGAGCTCGAACAAGTTGTCGGCTCGGAGATCGTGCGATGACGCGAACCCAGAGAGTGTTGCTTTGGATGGGAGCCGTTGTAGTTGTTTTCCTCGTCATCTCGACACTGACGGTGAAGAAGTCAGGTCGTAGCATTCAATCGTCCAGTGCAAAAACGTTTTCGAGCGCCGGAGACATGAGTGGGATGGCCGGGATGGCCTCGAGCCCGGCAGGCGGTGTCGTCCTCACACCAAAACAAATCCAGCAACTCGGTGTTACCTTCGGCACGGTCGCGTTGCGTCCACTCCTTAACGAGGTGAGGACAGTTGGAACGGTCGTGGTCAACGAGACCCGACTCGCCAAAGTCACACCAAAGTTCGGCGGGTACGTTGAAAAGCTCTACGTGAACTTCGTGGGACAGCCGGTAAGGCGAGAAGAACCGTTGGCCGCGATTTTCTCGCCCGATCTCGTTGCTGCCGAGCAAGAGCTACTCGTGTCTGCGCGGTTGGCGCGCACTATTGGTGCGAGCACCGTTCCCGGAGTATCCGGCGGCGGCACGGATCTGCTCGCTGCGGCCAAAGAGCGACTGAGACTTTGGGACGTGTCCGACGCCCAGATAAACGAAGTCCTGTCGACGGGGCGCCCCATGAGAACCGTCACGCTCTCAGCCCCGGCGTCAGGATTCGTGATCGACAAGAAGGTGGTGCAGGGACAATCGATTCAGGCGGGGCAAGAGCTTTACACAATTGCGGATCTGTCAGACGTGTGGGTCGAGGCACAGCTCCGTGAAGAAGACGCTGGACGCGTGGCCGTCGGGGCGGCTGCAACGCTCCAGTTCACCAGCTACCCAGGGAGGCCGTTCACGGGACGGGTCACTTACATCGATCCAATGTTGGGCGAGCAGGCGAGAACTGTGAAGGCGCGAATCACCGTCCCGAACTCGGATGGCCGTATCAAGCCCGGGATGTACGCGACGGTAGTGCTCAGTAGCTCAACGCAATCGGCCCTCACGGTTCCGCGTTCCGCTGTCGTTCAGACAGGAGAGCGCGCACTGGTCTTCGTCGACCTCGGCAATGGACGCCTGAACGCTCAGGCGGTTCGGCTCGGAAGAACCGGCGCTGATTACGTCGAAGTATTGAGCGGACTGATTTCCGGCCAGCGTGTAGTTACCTCCGCCCAATTCCTGATCGACTCCGAATCGAATCTGGGCGAGGTCATGAAGAGCATGATCGGTACGCGCGGGCAGGGAGACACAATGTCGGGGATGACACCCACGCCGAGCAGCGCAGTCGACACGAAAGGTGCCGACATGCGCGGAATGCCAGGAATGTCACCTCCTCCGAAGAAGTAGGCGCACATGCTAAATCGAATCATCAACTGGTCGATCTCTCACACGCGAGCGGTCTTGCTGGTTACGATTGCCCTCTCGCTCGCCGGATTCTGGTCAATGCTCAGAACGCCCGTCGACGCGATTCCAGATCTATCCGACGCTCAGGTAATCGTGATGACCGAGTGGCCAGGCCAGGCGCCGCAGCTAGTTGAGGATCAGATCACTTACCCGCTGGAGACAGAGCTGCTCAAGGTTCCTCACATAAAGTTCGTCCGCGGAATGAGCTTGTTCGGTTTGTCGGCTGTCTACGTGGTATTCGAGGACGGCACCGATCTCTACTGGGCGAGGAGCAGGGTCCTTGAGTACATGAACGGCGTGCGCGACAAGCTTCCCAATGGCGCGCAACCAATGCTTGGTCCCGATGCCACTGGAGTCGGTTGGGTGATGCAGTACGTCCTGGCAGACACTACCGGCACGCTAAATCTGGCGCAGTTGCGGGGGATCCAGGATTTCGTGGTGCGGCCCGCGCTGACGTCGGTTCCCGGCGTGGCCGAGATCGCTTCTCTCGGCGGGTTCCAGAAGGAATACCAGGTCGAGATAGATCCGACCAAGCTGCTGGCCTTCGGGATCCCAGTCGAGAAGGTTGCTGACGCAGTGCGCAACTCAAATCAAGATGTTGGCGGGCGAGTGCTGGAGATGGGTGGCTCAGAGTATGTCGTGCGTGGCCGAGGCCGGTTCACAAGCATCGATGATATACGTCACGTGTCAGTGGCAAGCGCGCCGGGCGGCACTCCGATAACCGTCGGCGATGTCGCGAACGTTCAGATCGGCCCCGCGCTCCGACGTGGGATCGCAGACTTCAACGGCAAGGGCGAGATCGTCACCGGGTGGGTGGTGATGCGCTACGGTGCAAATCCGCTCGCGGCGATCAAGGCTGTAAAAGAGAAGATGATCGAAGTCCAGGGCTCGCTCCCGAAAGGAGTGCGCTTTGTCGGAGGATACGACCGTTCGGGTCTGATCGAGGCGGCTATTCGTACCCTTCGCGGAAAACTCATCGAAGAGTCGATCATCGTCGCGCTCGTGACGATTCTCTTCTTATTCCATGCGCAGAGCGCACTCGTTGCCATAGTAACTCTGCCGATCGGTCTTCTCATGGCGTTCCTCGCGATGAGAGCGCTCGGTCTCACTGCGAACATCATGAGCTTGGGTGGTTTTGCGGTTGCCATCGGCGCGATGATCGACGCGGCGATTGTAATGGTGGAAAACCTCCACAAGCATATCGAGCGGAATGGCTCGGGCGGGGGAGGAAAAACGCATTGGCAACTCGTGCGAGAAGCTGCCCAAGAGGTGGGCGGGCCGCTTTTCATTTCGCTCCTAATTATCACAGCGAGCTTTTTGCCGGTATTCGCGCTTCAGGATCAGGAGGGAAGACTCTTCAAACCCCTCGCATGGACAAAGACGCTCGCGATGGCTTCGGCAGCCATACTTTCAATAACGCTCGTTCCGGTGGCGATGGGTTATTTCATACGAGGTGATCTCAAACCGGAATCGGCTAATCCGATAAATCGACTCCTCATTCGTATCTATCGGCCGATCATCGAGTTCGTTCTTCGGCACCGCTGGTCAACGATCGGGGTCGCGGCAGGGTTCTTACTTCTCACCCTATTCCCATGGTCAAGACTCGGCAGCGAGTTCATGCCACCCCTGAACGAAGGCAGCATCATGGACATGCCGTCTCTTTTCCCGGGAGTTGGGTCGGGAGAGGCGAAGTTGATACTCCAGCAGCGAGATGCCGCGCTCGCTCTAATTCCAGAAGTCCAGATGGTCCTCGGCAAGATCGGGAGAGCTGAAAGCGCCACGGATATGGCACCAATGTCGATGATCGAAACGATTGCTGTGCTCAAAGACAGAAATGCCTGGCGACCCGGCGTGACTTACGACTCGATTGTTGCTGAGGCCAACAATACCGTGAGAACGCCTGGGGTCGCCAATATGTGGAGCATGCCGATCAAGAACCGGCTCGACATGCTCGCCACAGGGATCAAGACTCCGGTTGGAATAAAGATCTTTGGCCCCGATTTGGCGACGCTCGATAAGATCGGAAAGCAGATTGAAGGCATATTGCCATCTGTGCGAGGAACCAGCGCGGTATTCGCCGAGCGGGCGATGGGTGGTCGATACCTCGATGTCACCGTGGATCGCGCTGCAGCTGCCCGCTATGGACTGACAAGCGATGATGTGCAGATGGCCCTCAGCACCGCCGTGGGTGGAATGGACGCGGGGCAGGTGATCGAGGGCCGGGAACGATACGGAGTATTAGTGCGCTATCCCCGAGAACTGCGCGACGATCCGCAAGCGATCGCGCAGGTGCTTGTCGCGACTCCTTCGGGCGCGCAGGTCGCATTGGGGGAGCTAGCGAGCATCAAAGTTGTCCAAGGGTCGACCCTGATCAAATCCGAGGATGGATATCTGAACAATGTTGTGTATGTCGATGTCAGAAACCGTGATGTCGGCGGCTACGCTGACGAAGCGAAGAGTCTCTTGGAAAAGCGCCTTGCCATGCCGACTGGCTATCGACTCGAATGGTCTGGTCAGTACGAATCGATGCAGCGCGCCTCGAGGCGACTTCGGGTTGTGGTGCCGATCACGCTCCTCATCATCTTCGGACTTCTTTACTTCAACTTTCGCAGTACGGCCGAGAGTCTGATCGTCATGGTTTCACTGCCGTTCGCGCTAGCTGGTGGCGTCTGGCTGATGTGGATTCTCAACTACAATCTGAGCGTTGCTGTTGCGATCGGGTTCATTGCGCTCGCGGGCGTGGCGGCGCAGACCGCGGTAGTGCTGTTGGTTTATCTCGATCAAGCGTGGAATCAGAGCTTGGCATCCAAACTTCAAGGTGGATCTGAGCCAACAAGCAGGGATCTGGATGCGGCAGTGGAGTTTGGCGCTGTCGAGCGTCTTCGGCCAAAGATGATGACGGTCGCCGCCATAACGCTTTCGCTGGTACCAATCCTTTGGAGTCAGCAGACCGGATCTGATGTGCTGAAGCGGATAGCCGCCCCTATGGTTGGCGGACTAATTACGAGCGCGGGGCTGACTCTGATCGTCCTCCCAGCTATCTACTCGCTCTGGCGCGAGCGGGGCTTGGTGCATCGCAAGCTGGAGAAGGTTGGTATTGCGCCGTTGGATGAGCCGACCCGTATTCTTTCACTTCAATGATAAGGGAGGACGCGTGACTGGCCTGCCTCGCGACCCAGATTCTTCCGCATTGACCGAAGAAAGGATGCCTAGCTGGGTGAAGGTGTTTGGAATCATCGGGATCGTCCTTGTGCTGTTGATACTCGTCGCCCTCCTCACTGGTCACGGCCCCGGACGTCACATGCCGTTCAACCACCATGTTGGCGCACACACTTCAACCGCGACCGGCACTCCATGAAGAACATGGCGCCCGGCCTCCGCAAGTTCGCGCTCACCGCGCATGTGACTTCCTCGGTTGGATGGCTCGGGGCGGTCGCAGTGTCCCTGGCTCTTGCCATCGCTTGTCTCAGCACAAGCGATCCTGAGCTGGTGCGTGCGGCGTACCTCACGATGAAATTGATCGGCTGGGTCGTACTTGTTCCCTTGAGCCTCGCCTCTCTGCTGACTGGTCTCGTCCAATCACTCGGCACAACGTGGGGTCTATTTCGCCACTACTGGGTTTTGGTGAAATTGCTGATGAATCTGTTTGCCAGCATAGTCCTGTTGATGTACATGCAGACACTTGGGTACCTGTCGGCTGCAGTCGCGGACACGACGGTATCGAGGGCTGATCTTTTCGAACTGAGGAATCCTTCTCCCGTCGTTCACTCCGTGGGCGCGCTGGTTCTGCTGATCGTGGCGGTGACGCTCTCGGTTTACAAGCCGCGCGGGTTGACTCGGTACGGAAGGCGAAAGCTGCGACAGCAGACTGCGGGTCTTCAATAGCAGATGCAGCGACGGCTCGAGGTCGATCGACGAATCCGCGGCGCGTGGATTACGATCGTGCTTGGCTTTTCGCCGTAGCCGATTAGACTCCGTTTATGCGATTCCGCCGCTCCGTTGGAATTCTGACAGGCATCTGCGCCTTGTCACTTAGTCTTGGCCGCAGCAGTGAAGCCTGCGAGAAGGGAAGTCCGCATTCGCAGACGGTGGCACCACTGACGACGGGCGGGCAAGGCGGAATGCATCACCACTCGCCAGTGGATAAAGGCGGGCAAAAACCCTGCACGTCTCCCACGCCGGTCTGCTGCCAGGCAATGACGTCCTGTGGACTGTCTGCCTCATTGGGGCGCACGGTATCGGCCGACGATTTGCTTCCTGCCGGAGCCACCTTGCCTGCGACTCCGTTTCAGACTCCGCTTAAGCGCATAACCGCGCCAGAACCCCCGCCTCCGAAGGGCTAGAACACAATCCCGGTGTTCTCCTCCGCGCCTATCACCCTTGATGCGCGGACTGCTTAGGCGCCTGCGGAAATCTGCGGCGCACCCACACTAAGACTTCGGATGTACAATGCTCTCGTTGTCACTACGCAATGCGTGGCGCCCTGCTTCGGCGCTCGTCTTGATTTCCTTCTTCGCGGTAGCACCTGCCAGCGCTCAGCAACCGCAGCCAGCGGGCCGCGATACCTCAAAATCGAAGATGCCCATGAATATGCCGATGGGCAGTCCGACGAAAAAGAAGAAACCGGCCGTGAGTTCGAAGGCGACTTCGTTAACCGCGGGAAAGAAGAAGCTCAGCGGCAAGGCAGCGACTAAGCAGCGCTCGAGTTCGAAAAGACGGTCGCCAACAATGGCGATGCCGATGGCGATGCCCACAAAGTCCGCTACCAGGAAGAAACCTGCCGCCATGTCTGGGATGCAGATGGGCGCTCACCCGCCCGCTGCTCAGGGTGACACTACTCACGGAAAGATGCGCGGAATGAATATGCGGAACATGCCTCCGGCCGCCAAGGACTCCACTCACATGAATATGCCGACCATGCCGTCGAAGTCTGACTCGGCACACATGAACATGCGCGGCAAGGCTGGAATGCCCGGAATGCCGAGTGAGAAACGCGATACCTCGGCGGGCGCAATGAAAGGAGTGGAGCAGGGAATGAGCATGCCCGGAATGAAGGGCCATACGACCGACGACATGATGATCGGCCCAGCCGGCGTGAGCATGGAGAGAATGGGATCAGGCACAACCTGGATCCCCGACGCGGTCAGTTTGCCAAACCGCCGCAGAATGTTGGGCGACTGGATGATCATGGCTCACGGTTTTGTTTTCGCTCAGTATGACAAACAGAACGGAGAGCGCGGCGCCGACCAATTCGGCTCTTTGAACTGGGCAATGTTCATGGCGACGCACGATCTTGTGGGCGGTCGTTTCCAGGCGCGAACGATGCTTAGTCTCGACCCCCTTACCGTCACTAACCGCGGATACCCGCTGCTGTTGCAGACCGGCGAGACGTACAAAGGCCAGCCCCTGCACGATCGGCAGCACCCGCACGACTTCTGGATGGAACTGGGCGCGCTCTATCAGCGACCGATTACTAAATCCCTGGCATGGAGCGTTTACGCAGCCCCATCGGGAGAACCCGCGCTAAGTCCCGTCGCCTTCATGCACCGACCATCGGCGATGGATAATCCAACAGCACCGATCGGCCATCATTGGCAGGACGCCACGCACGTGAGCTTTGGCGTCTTGACGACGGGGATCTTCACTCATACTTGGCAGCTCGAAGGTTCGGTATTTAACGGGCGCGAACCAGATGAGAAGCGCTGGGACTTCGATCCAATTCGTCTCGATTCCTATTCGGGCCGATTCACCCTGAATCCCAACCAATACTGGAGCTTCGCCGGTGGATACGGCTATCTGAAGAGTCCGGAGGCGCTAAATCCGGCCGAATCTATGCATCGCGTCACCGCTTCTGCTCAGCACGGCGCCCAACTCGGGAGCGACGGCCAATTAGCGAGCACGTTTATTTGGGCCGCCAACAAACACAGCAGTATGCGGGCGCTGTCCCAGAGCTTCCTCCTCGAAAGTGAAGCGATCCTCAACCAGAGAAATACGCTATTCGGAAGAACCGAGCTGGTTCAGAAAAGCGCGGAAGAGCTTGTGGTGGTAAACCCTGTGCTGACCAGCAAAGGCGTACTGCTCCCCGGATTCCCCGCCACCCTGCACTTCAATGTCAGCACTGCGCAGCTCGGATACATCCGAGAGTTAGCGCGAACTCACTGGGCGACTATCGGATTGGGCGCCGCTGGAACTCTGAATTTCGTGCCCAGCGCGCTGGAACGCTACTACGGCTCGAGAACGCCGGTCGGGACATTTATTTTCTTGAGGCTTCGACCCTTTCACTCGTCCAAAAAAGGAATCAACGACATAGGCGGGATGAAGATGAGCCCCGGCCATGAATAAAGCGTTTCGGATCTTAGTGATGATGGCCGCCTTGTTGGTGCCGGCGCGAGCGTGGGCGCACGCGCAGTTGAAGCGAAGCGAGCCGACATCTGGGTCCCAGCTCGCCGGGCCCCCACAAGTCATTCGACTTTGGTTCTCGGAACAGCCGGAACTCTCGATGACGTTCGCATCGTTGAAGGACTCTGCGGGTAGAACGTTCGCTTTGAGTTCCGCCGAGCGCGAAACGTCGGGAGAGATGGGTATAGCCCTTCATGTATTGAGTGCCCTTCCGCCAGGCCGGTACACATTGGCATGGCGGACGGCCGCCTCTGACGGTCATCCGTCAAATGGAAAGCTCACGTTCGTTGTGTTGGGCGCACCGATCCAGGCCTCAGGGCTCGCACCCACCGGTCCAGCGCCGGTAACCATCGCCGCACCGCCGAAAGAGACACCCCTTGATGCGAATGATGTAGATGCTGCAAGCTCGATCGGGAATTCAATCGCGCGCGCCTCGTTGTTTCTTGGCCTTCTCGCGCTGATCGGAGCAGTGTCTTTCAAGCTGTTAGTTCTTCGCGGAGCGCGCACGGTGGCAATCGAGTTGAAGCAAAGAATGTCGCAACGTGCTGCGACCCTCGGAATGATTTCCGCAGCGGTGGTAATCGTTATTGGGCTCGTGAAACTGTATCTCGAATCACAGATGATGAGAGTGATGCCGGATATGCCGGGAATGAAGGCGATGGACGTTCGTGCGATGGTTATGCAAACCGACTGGGGTTTCGCGTTTCGCATCCAGCTCGTTGCCGCTGCGGCTGCGGTTCTCGGCTTCGCACTAGCGTTTCGTCGTGTGCGCGGAGGCTGGTTCCTTGCCACAGCTTCTGCTCTCGTATTAGCAATAACGCCAGCTTTAGGTGGGCACGCCGCTGCGAGCCCCAGGTTCACCTCTCTCATGATTGCAGCTGATTGGCTTCATGTACTCGCCGGAGCCAGTTGGCTCGGAAGCTTGCTTTGCGTCATGGCGATCGGCGTTCCGCTTGCGATGACGCTCGACCGGTCCGAGAGATGGGCGTCTATCGCATCTCTCGTCAACGCGTTTTCTCCTCTTGCCCTGATGTCGGCCGGAGTCGTTGTGGCTAGTGGAGTATTCGCCTCGTGGGTTCACTTGACGCATCTCTCAGCGCTCTGGCAGACAACGTACGGCAAGATACTCCTCGTCAAGCTGGTGCTAGTCGCGATCACTTTTGGAATCGGTGCATACAACTTCAAAAGAGTGCAGCCGCAGCTGCTCGCTGAAATCGGAGCGTTGCGACTTCGGAAATCGGCAACAACCGAACTGGCAGTCGGTTTTATGATCTTGCTCGTAACCGGCTTGCTGACCGGAGTGTCGCCATGAGTGGTCCACCGGGTCATCCCGGCACGAAGGCCTGAACCACCAGGATGTGGGACGTTCCCAGAATCATTACGCTCAGTGAAGCGACCTATCGCGAGCTATCGCAAGATGGTGCAAAATCTCTGGCAGACTGCGGGCTATAACATCGCGGCAATCCCGCTCGCTGCCGGCGCTTTCGCGCGCTGTGGGATCGTCCTCAATCCAGCTGTCGGCGCAATTCTTATGTCGTTCAGACGGTTGTGGTAGCAGTGAACGCACAGCTGCTTCGCGGGGTGAAGCTATGAGCGAGACCGCCGCTCATGTGTTCGCCGGGAGATGACGTCACAGTAGTGCCCACGACGGCTCAAGAGACCCGCTTCGCCGATATCACCGGTCCCGGCCGTCCGGGTTGCCACCATCAAATTCGTTTTGTCGGCTCCGAAAGGGGATCACGTAGTGAAGCGTTCAGTGAACGCCCGATCTCCCTATTGGGGCCGAAACGTGCAGGCTATTTTGTCCGGTCGTAGGGAGTGCGTGGCTCCATTTCAGCCGCGGAGACGCCAGGGCCACTTCAGTCAACGCTCGCGAGCTCCGGCGGGGATAGGAGCCACTTCCTTGGCGTGCTCTGCGAGTAGCTTCGTCGTGAAGCGCTGTCCTTCAGACAGGCGTTCGACCTCAACGGCGATGGCGTCGACGGCCTGCTGGAGTTGTCCGAGACCGTCACGGATCTCCTGTAGCTCTCCTTGGCGGAGAGTTGGACGGCTCGATCGATTGAGCCAAGTCTTTAGCACACCGGACAGAGTCCCAGCACAAACGGCTACGAGTACGATGATGACGATCCCTAGCGGCAAGCGGTTCCTCCTTTAACGCAGGTACCCAACGATGGGCGACTCCGGCTCACCATTGTTTAACCTACATCCTTACGGCGGGTTAGGGAGAAAGTGCCAAGCCCCGGCAACACTCTTCTCGCTAGTGTAACCCTGATGCGAACTCCCCCGTCACAGGGCCGCCTTCATCGTCTTCCCAAAGCACAGCTATTAAAACCAACGTCCCAACCGTACGAAGACTGAATGACGATGCCGAGAGTTCAAGCCATATTCGAGTCTTACGGGTCCCACCGGCGTGTCGAAGCCAAACCCGCCGCGCCCTCCGATCACGCGATCTGGCTGAGGGACAACGACCGTTGGTGGGGCGTCAACACTGTCTATAACCGAATACGATCGATATGCGATCTCGCCAGCCATCACCTCGACCCGCAACAATAACTGTCCCGTAATTCGGTAAGAGGCCACGACCGCGGCCAAGCGCTCTCTGTCACCTCTCAATTCGTCTCGCCTCAGGCCCGCGAATCCCTCCTTGCCACCAATCGGAAAGGTTAACTGAACCGGCAGAGACTGTCCCCACGCTAGCCTAACACGCGGCCGTAGGGTAAGCCTGCCAAGCCTGATGTCGTGCGCGGCCTCGGCTTCGGCCCATTTGAATCGGTTCGTGGCTACAGATTGGACTTCCACGCTGCCGCGTCCGTCTGAAGGGAGCCACGCTAAGGTGACTCTAGGTCCGAATCCGCGGTCAGGGCCGCTGGGTTCTACCCAAGCGCGGGTCTCCGCGCCGACCGTGGCCACCCAGTCTTCTCCGACGGCGCGCTCAATCCCGAGAACAGCAACTGCCTCTCTCACTTCGAGCGGCAACAGAGCCACGCCGGTCGTGTCGAAGGCACGAATGTTCTCGGATGCCAAGGTAACGCTCGCCAGAGGAGTCAGAGCATTCACGCCCATTGGATTGACGCGCCGGAGTCCGAGGGAAACCTCCTGTCGATACGTGCCTCCGGCGAGTATCACCGAACCCTCCAAGCTGCGTCCGGCGAGTTCGCGGTCGACGAGACCCGTCCAAATACGCCCGCCGAGATCGCTATCGTACGCGAACCCGGCGCCTACCATCGTGCGAGGGGCCCGCTCAACGTTCACGTCCAATTGAATGGAGTCACGCGAACCGGACGGGTTGAGCCAGACGCCTTCGATCGCGCGCGCGCCCTTGAGCGCTTGCAAGCGACTCGCGAGCACCGGCACGTCAACCAAGGTGCCGGACCGAAGTCCAAGTAAGTGCCTGACGTCTGCGACGTCGCTCGCCCGGGTTCCTCTTACCGTTGCTATACGCATCGTTTCCGGAGACTCGGATCGCACGTTCACCGCTACATCGTTCGCCTGAGGAGCAGATGCTGAATGGCACTGCTGGAGAAGGACGCCTGTGGCCGCTTGGTCACCGCGCGCGACCACCATCTGTGCCGTCGGGAGCGAAAAATCCAGATGTGACACGTCTCCGACGGATGTGACGATATCCAAGTCGCCAGGCATAAGTGCTGGCGGCCTTTGCCGGAATAGGAGATTTACCAAGTGGCGAGCGTATGAGACGGGGGACTGAAAGTCGACCGAGTCTGGTGCCGTCTGCACTCGGGAGACGATCAGTCGCTGGACGCCTAGGTCGCGCGCTGCATCTACGGGGACGTTGGCCGAGAGTCCGCCATCGGCCAGCATGTGCCCGTCGATCAGAACTGGTGAAAACAGCAAAGGGATCGCGATGCTGGCGCGGACTGCTTGCGCCAGATCTCCCCTTCTCAGTACGACTGTCGTGCGATCGTTGATGTCGGTCGCGACCGCACGAAATGGGATGGCAAGTGAATCGAAATCGCCACGCGCCGACAGGTTCCCTTGGACCAGCAGCCCATCGAGTGCGGCGTTGATATCGCCTTCGCGCACCTCTGCATTCTGTATGTCAAAACCGTGAGGTGTATGCTCAAACAGTACCGTGACGGGTAGGAGGCGGAGCGAAGCCGGAGGACGGGGAGCGTAGGCGCGAAAGGCACTCAGGTTAGCAAGCTGGTCGAGCGTCTGCTCGAGTTGGGCGGAGCTGTAGCCGCTTGCGTAGAGAGCGCCGACAAGAGCACCCATGCTGGTACCAACGACGAAGTCAGGCCGAACGCCCGCGCGCTCGAGGGCGCGTATGACCCCGATGTGCGCCAAGCCCCGAGCGCCCCCGCCGGCAAGCACCAGGGCAGTCTGGGTCGGCTGACAAGCTTGTCCCACGGCTCGAGCCGGTATCAGGCTTCCGAACCATGACACTAAAAAAATCGGAAGAAGCGTAGAGTGCCAACGCCTGCGTGGCCGCGACAAAACAGATCTCGCCACTCGAGAAAACGGAAGGGAATCCATATCTACAAGGACGAAACAGAGGCGGCAGGAGATACTGTCTGCCTATCTCGGCGAATGCTGTTCTAATGTTCTTCCGTCGGGGGCGCCACCGTTCGCAAGTCGAGCATTCGATGAGGGCCCAGATACGCCACCGCCTGCGAGTCGGTCAGGCCGCGCAGACGGCGCAGGGTAAACGCAATGCGCCGGGCGGCTTTGAATATCACGAGCGCCGAGTCGCAAATTTCCCCAGTCTTCGCCCGTTCCACGATCAACTCGGTGTTGACCATCAGCGGAGTGAGTGTATTGCCGATCTCGTGCATGGCCTCGCCAACGCGGTCAACCAACGCATCAAGATCCGTCGCATTAGCCGCCGTGAGATGTCCGTCGGCCCCTTCTACCTGAAGCACGTAGTACTCGGGAAACCCCGAGGTTCGAGGACCGACCGAGACCGACATAAGAACCCAGGTCGCCTCTCCATTCTTCCGAATTAAGCGCTGGACGAGCTGGTAGCGGTCGATCCCGCCGCTCTGAAGACGGCGTCGCTGCTCGGCCTCGGTCTCAATGTCGTCCAAGTGAGTGACTTCGCTAGGTCTCAATCCAAGCAGCTCGGCTCGGCTGAAGCCGAGGATTGTGCAAAGGGCGATGTTGGCCTGGGTGATTCTTCCATAATTGTCGAGTATAGCCATACCATTCGACGCGTGCTCAAACACATCAGCGAAAAGCCACTGGTGGGCCTGCTGGGGGGGACTGATGTGGAGCGTATTCTCCGCGCGAATTCTAGCCAAGGCGAGTTCCTACCGGTGGATGCCCGTCGGACTTAATGCCCAAAAGGAAAGACTCCAGCCTTGCTCGCTTTGGTCACAGTTGGAAGACGGGGCAGGTTGGGATCCCCACCAGCTTCATCCAGTTTGGCACCGCAACAGGGTGGATGTAGCCGAGGCATATTTCTTTCTTGGGCTCTACCCTCAACCCTCGAGGCACCAATGACCGCTTACGCTCGACTAGTGATTCCATGAATGACGTGACTATTCTGCGCATCGCGGCAGTGCTGGCCGCCGTTCAGGGAACGGCGCATAGCGCAATATTTCTGACTGCCAAGCCACGCCACGGCGCCCCCGAGGTGGGAGTTATCGAAGTGATGAAGTCCAATCGATTCTTCGCCGGCGGCACGCGCAGCTACTGGGACTTCTATTTCGGTTATGGACTGCTCGCCGCTGCCGCATGCTTTGTTCAGGCCATCCTATTCTGGCAACTAGGAACCATTGCGGCTTTTAACGGCGAACTCATTCGGCCCATCGTGGGCCTGTTCCTTCTGGCGAACGTGGGGCATGCGCTGTTGGTTGCGCGGTACTTCTCACTGTACGTTACCATCGCATTCGATCTGCTGATTGCCGCGTGTCTCGCACTAGGGTACGTCCTCGCAGCTGGTTGACCGGGTTGGCGCGCACCCATGACGTCGTAATCCTTTGGGAACAGCTATCAGTTGGATGCGAAGTGCGCTCTGCGGCGCGAGCCTTTGCCTGGCCATCTCATCACCGGCGTCACCGTTCCGATCTATAGGGGCTCAAGAGAAAGCCACGGACACGGTTCGCTCAGCTTCATTGACGGTTCATGTTCGGCATCTGACAGAACCTATTTCAGGCGCGGTTGTCCGCACTGGGTCTCTCGGCGCTCTCACCGATTCAGCGGGGGACGCAAGGTTTCGGCTTCCGCCGGGACCGCACAGAATCGTCGTATCGCGACTTGGGTTTGTACCCGATACGATTTCGGTCGAAATCGCCCCGGCACAGGACACGGCGATCGAGGTGCAGCTCACGCCAGCCGTGGTCCGACTTGCCGAGGTGATTGTGGGAGCGAGTCGCGTAGAGCGCCGAGTCCAGGACGAGCCAGAGCGCGTTGAAGTTCTGTCCGGCGAAGACGTAGGCGAAAAATCAGTTATGCATCCCTCCAATCCAATGAACTTGGTGAGCGAAATGCCGGGCGTCAGAGTGCAGACCACTTCGCCGACGCTCGGTGGGGCAGGGATCCGACTCCAGGGACTTCGGGGCCGCTACACTCTTCTGCTTGCTGACGGTCTGCCGCTCTACGGTTCTTCGTCCGAAGGTCTCGGCTTCTTGCAGATACCCCCGCTTGATCTTGCCCAGGCTGAAGTCATCAAAGGAGCGGCCACTGCGCTTTACGGACCAGCGGCCGTGGCCGGAGTGCTAAACCTCGTCTCGCGTCGTCCTCCTCGCGGTGGGCGAGGTGTCCACGAGGTGTTGCTGAATCAAACTTCGCGGGGCGGCACCGACGCTCTCGCCTGGTCAGGCGCCAAGCTCTCGAAGCAGTGGGGTTATACGCTTCTCGCCGGCGCGCATCATCAGACTGCCACCGATATCGACGTCGATGGATGGATCGACATCCCGGGTTTTCGTCGGTTCGAGGTGAGGCCTCGCGCATTCTGGGCAGATTCACTGGGAAGCACGGCAATGGTCACGGGCGGAGCGGCTGATGAAGACCGCTGGTCCGGCACGTCGGGATCCGCGCTCAGTCCGGCCGGAAGCTTTCCGGTAACTGCGCGCACGCGAAGAGGCGACGTCGGAACAGTGATCCGCCTGCTCACGAAACAAGGCAGCCTGGTGTCAATTCGCTCGTCGATCAATGGGCAATGGCAGGACCGGCGATACCGCGACAGCACAGAATCCGATCGTCGCGGCACCGCCTTCGGCGAAGTCACCCTTTCCCGAACATTGGGAAAGCACGAAACGCTGCTGGGTGTGGGGCTGGAAAACGAGGGTTTGTCGAGCGACAAGCTGTTGAACGCGACCTACCAGTTCCTAACTGGATCAGTGTTCGCTCAGGACACCTACACCGCGAGCGAGAAATTCTCCGTCTCGACCACTGTACGGCTAGATCACCACAATCGATACGGTGCGTTTCTGAGTCCTCGAGTCTCCGCGCTATCCCGTGTCGCCGACGGGTGGGCGGCTCGCGTTTCCGCGGGGGTTGGTTTCTTCACCCCCACGCCACTGGTCGAGGAAGCTGACGTCGTTGGACTGTCGCGGGTCCGCGGCTTCTCGCTCTTGTCGGCGGAGCGAATCGCTCAGGCTTCGGCCGACGTGACGCGGGCGCTTGGGCCGGTCGAGTTAACGGGTACGCTTTTCGGCGCGAGCTTGGCCCATGCGGTTGTCGTGAGCGAGAACGCGCCGACAGTGGGTGCGGTGACCCTCACCAACGCGCCCACACCCACTCGAACCGGTGGTGCGAGCTTCTTCGCGGTATTCAATAAGGAGCCGTTTGCGGCTACTGCATTGTACAGTTACACTCGCTCCACAGAGTGGTCGCCGGAACGGGCCCGACGGATAGAGACAGCGCTCACGCCTCGACACACGGCGGGCTTGGACATCGCTTTCGACGAAGATGAAATCGGCACTCGTGTGGGACTCGAGATTTTTTACACCGGTCGCCAGGCAATCAATGACGACCCGTACCGCAGCTCCGGCATTCCTTATACCACGATCGGCCTATTAATAGAAAAAAGAGTAGGGTCGGCAACGGCGTTCCTGAATGGCGAGAACCTGACAGGCGTGCGCCAAACCCGGTATGACCCACTACTCCTTCCCTTCCAGGATCCGACGGGGCGCTGGACGACACCGGTGTGGGCTCCCTTGGAAGGTCGAATGTTGAACGCCGGCGTGCGAGCGCACTTCTGATTCGCGGCAGAATCTAGCCGTGCAACCCTCGGCGGCACGGCTCGTCGAATCCTACGGCTATGCGGCCGTGTTTCTTTTCGTGGCGATTGAAAGCCTCGGGATTCCGCTCCCAGGCGAAACTGTATTGGTAACTGCCGGCGCTCTCGCCGCGCTGGGCCACTTGTCGATCTGGCGGGTGATCGCGATCGCAGCTGCAGGGGCCGTTCTGGGCGATGCCGGAGGATACTGGATCGGGAGGTTCGGCGGGATTGCTTTAATCAAGCGTTACGGGCGCGTCGTCCATTTCGATGATGAGAAACTGTCCCGCGTCCACGCATTCTTCAGTCGACATGGAGCAAAAACGGTCTTTCTGGGCCGGTTCATCGCGCTTCTTCGCACCTGGACCGCGTTGCTCGCGGGAACTGCCCAAATGCCGTACGTCGTGTTCACCATCTACAATGTGATGGGCGGAATGGCGTGGGCCACGCTCTTCGGCTCACTCGGATACGTCTTCGGACGGAGCGTGCCCTCGCTCGAGCGCTACATCGGGCGGGCAAGCCTGGCCGCCGTACTACTCATCGCCCTCGGCGTTGGGCTCGCACTTAGTTGGCGCTGGTTCAATGCCAACCATGACGCGCTGACCGAACGGGTCGCGTGGTATTGGGCCCGCTTTGGTGAGCGTCACCCGCAGTTGGCCAAGTTCATCGCTGCGCGCTTCGTGCGCGAAGCGTACTTGGGGCTGCACCTTACGATTGGATTCTTCCTTAGCCTGGCTGGCTTGTGGCTCTTTGCCGCGGTTACCGAGGATGTGGTCCATCATGATCCTTTGACCATTTTCGATCTGGCGCTGACGACGTGGATCCGAGCGCACGCGACGCCGGTTGGTGACAAATTCTTTACGGTTATAAGTGCGCTTGGCTCGCCGGCCATTATGGGCGCAGTCGGAGCAGTGGGAGCAATAGTGCTCCTCGTGCGTCGCAAGTGGATCGTACTCGCTGCCTGGGGAGCCGCGTTTGCCGGCGCGGGACTGCTGACTCTCACTCTCAAGAACATCATTCAACGACCCAGACCCGTTGGCGCTTCGGCGTTCCTTTACGGCGAGACGTTCAGCTTCCCGAGTGGGCACTCCCTCGGATCATTGGTTGGATACGGAATGTTTGCCTACGTGATTGGGTCAAACTGGGTAAAGACTCCGGGCGCACGACTGTGGCTGGCGGTGGCAACCGGAGCGCTCGTCATCGCGATCGGAATCAGCCGACTGTATCTGGGTGTGCACTACTTTAGCGATGTTGTGGCCGGGTACGCGGTGGGGATCTTGTGGCTGTCAGCGTGCATATCGGGACTTCAGATCGTCCAACGTCGGCGTCTATCCAACGGCTCCTCTCTATGAATTCGCGAAATTGTAATTTGACCCTGACGCTTGTAATGCTTGCTGTAGCGCAATCGCTCATTGCTCAGGAAGACCGGGATCACGTTCCTCTTTTTCGCGCGCGGGACGCCGTAGCTGTGGTCGGAGTAGCCGCGGTTACCGCGGCAACGATGGCCGCCGATGTGTCCATCGCCCGCAGCTTGCAACAGCAATCGGCGCAATCGAGCAGCTTCCTCAAAGGCACAACCAATGTCTTCAGCAACCTCGGATTCCCCGGCTCAGCGATTATGAGCGCGGCAACGTATTTTCTGGGCCTCGAGAAACACTCACGCCCAATCGCCGCACTCGGCATGCACACGGGCGAGGCAATTGTCCTGGGTGGCGTATTGGCCGAGGGGTTACAAATGACCATCGGGCGGTCCCGACCGCAGCGAGACATCAATGCGCCTCGCGACTTCCGTTTCGGAAAGGGATTCTCGAGCGACGACTACACGTCGCTCCCGTCGGCTCATGTAACGGTCGCGTTTGCCGCAGCGACCGCGGCGAGTCGTGAGGTGCGTCGTTCGTGGCCGGGCGCCTACCGTTACGTGGCGCCGATCAGTTACGCCGGGGCGACGCTGGTTGGGCTCTCCCGCATGTATAAGGACAAACATTGGGCCAGTGATGTCATCGCCGCCGCTGGCCTCGGCACTTACTCCGCAGTGTTATTCGAGCGCTACAACGAAGGTCATCCGGGGAACGTGTTCGAGAGAATCTTTTTGCCGAAGTCAATCGCTCCTGAAGAGCGTGGGATAGCCCTTGTTTGGTCTTTAATACGATGATCAGCCCGACCACCTCATTCGCTGACTCGAGCGCTGGCTCCCTCGATTACACTCTGTTCCACGCTGTAAACAGCTTGGCTGGCCGCAGTCCAGCCCTCGATGCACTAATGATCGGAGCGGCAAAATATCTGCCCGTCGTTTTCGCGCTTGCACTGGTTGGCCTCTGGCTTTCTTGGCGCGCTCGGAACCAACGAGCGGCGCTCCTGGCCGGAATTTCTTCACTTCTGGCGCTTGGTCTCGGTCAGTTGATCGGGAAAGCGCTACCGCGGCCTCGGCCTTATCTCAGTCACACGATCAATCAGCTTATCCCGCCGTCGCTCGACACTTCTTTTCCGAGCGACCACGCAATTCTTGGATTCGCTGTGGCAGTGATGGTCTGGAGGTATAACAGGCGTATGGGTGTTATGCTCCTCGCTCTTGCGACGGTGATGGCGATCGCCCGGGTGTTCGTCGGTGCCCACTATCCAGCCGACGTTCTGGGCGGTGCTGTGCTCGGGGCGTTGACGAGTCTGGTGTTCGCAATTCTGGGTGAGCGGCGCCCGGTTGTGGATCTCCTGAACGCAATTTTCAGAATCCTTCGCCGCTGGCGGCTCGCGGCCTGACATTCGGTTCGTGCAAATAGTGCACAAATAGCACCTCATCTGTACAAAAGAACCTCCGCATCTGCGCGATTGACTCAATTCTTTTGCCGAATTTGCAAAAGACGCTTGACAGGTCAGCTTAGCTGACCTATACTCGCCGCTGTGACCAGCATCAGCCACGCAGAAATGACCAGCCGACCCACGAGCCGAAATTGTGGCCTCCCGCCTTGAGCTCGCCGGGGCGACGGCTCACGCCGTCCACACGCCGCAAGCCCCTGCGTTCTCCAGTTGGAGCAGGGGCTTTTTTGTTATTCGCGCGTGACCACTGACCTAATCCATTGACTATCTGAGCCGGACGGCACGGTGAACATCAACCCCTACTTTCGAGTCGAGACCGAGCGATGAAACTCATCAGCTGTGTTATCCGCCCCGAACGCTTGCCCGCCGTCAAGGAGGCTCTGTTCCGAGCCGGCGTCACCGGGATCACCATCACGCGCGCCAGCGGTCACGGTGGAGAGCGCGACATAGTGACCGTGAGGCGAGGGACGAAGCTCCTCTTGCAATTTCACGAGAAGGTCAAGATCGAGATGGCGTGCTCCGAGCCGTTCGTGGAGACGACCATAAATGCGATCGTCGACGCCGCGCGCACTGGTGCGGTGGGCGACGGGAAGATCTTCGTCCAGCCGCTCGATCGCGTCGTCCGCATTCGGACCGGAGAGCGCGACAACGCCGCGCTCACGCCTGTGACCGTGGATGAGGTCCAAAGGCATTCATTGCAGTTAGCCGAAAACGACTAACCAGGACTCGTCCCGAGTTCGGAGTCGATCCCTTTTGCCTGGAGGAGGAGCCGTTATGAGCATGTTGCGAAGTGTCGGCGCACGGTTGCGAACGAACTGGCAGGACCCCCTGATTCGGCGCCACGTCGGGCTGCTTTTCCTCGGAAAGGCGATCGGGCTGGGGATAGTGTTGACGCTCATGACGCGGTGGTTCCTCCCTGGGTTGCTCGGAGCTCAAGCCGCGCCGACGGCTCCCACGCCAGCGCTCGATCCCATGGCGACCGTCAACGCCATCAACACCGTCTGGACGCTCGTGGCCGCCTTCCTCGTGTTCTGTATGCAGGTCGGTTTCGTTTTGCTCGAGGCCGGTTTCGCCCGCTCGCGGGAGTCGGTCAACATCCTGGTGGAGGGAATCGCCGATACATGCATCTGCGGAGTTACGTTCTGGCTCTGGGGCTTCGCCTTCATGTTCGAGCCCGGAAACGGGTTCATCGGCACACATGGCTTCGCCCTTCAGGGTCTGGCAGCGACCTACGGGACGACCGGCGTGCCGCTCTTAGCGTTCTGGGTTTTCCAGTTCGCGTTCGCTGACACCTGCTCTACCATCACGTCGGGCGCAATGATCGGCCGTTGCGGGTTCGTCGGGGATCTACTCTACAGCGTCGGCGTGACCGGATTCATTTACCCGATCATCGGACACTGGGCTTGGGGGCCGGACGGTTGGCTCGCGACAATGGGTCCCATCTCGTTCCACGATTTCGCCGGGTCCACCGTCGTGCACACAATCGGCGGCGTCATCTCACTCGCCGGCGCCATCGCACTTGGTCCGCGCCTGGGCCGGGTGTTCAAGCGCGACGGCGGCGGGCCGATGCCGGCGCACGATCTCATCATCGGAGCGGCGGGTGGCCTGATCCTGTGGTTCGGCTGGTACGGCTTTAACCCTGGCAGCACGCTCTCCGCCCTGGATACCGGAGGCATCGGGCGCGTGTCCTTCAACACGACGCTCGCAGCCTGTTCGGCCGGACTGACTTCTTTGTTCTACTCGTATATCCGCACCAAGAAATGGGATCTGGCGCTCACGACCAACGGATTTTTGGCGGGCTTGGTGGCGATCACCTGTCCCTGCTACTGGGTCGACCCGGTCGGCGCATTCTTCATCGGTATCGGTGCAGGCATCGTGGTGGTTTGGGGAATTGATGCGCTAGAATATCTCCGCATCGACGATCCAATCGGCGCCGTTCCAGTGCACATGGTCGCCGGCATCTGGGGCACGCTCTCACTCGGACTCTTCGCCGCCGGTAAATACGGCGCGTCAACGCCGACGGGCCAGGATGTGAGCACCGTGGTGACCGGACTCTTCTATGGCGGGGGGTTAGGAACCTTGAAGGCGCAATTCATCGGAAGCGCCGCCATAACGCTATCTACGTTCGCCGCCGCCATGGTATTGATGTACGCCGTCAAGGCAACCGGTACGCTCCGCGTCTCGGCGGAAGGAGAGCTCGAGGGGTTGGATCTGCACGAACACGGTTCGTCGGCCTACCCCGAGTACATGATCAGCGGCTCCGAGAGCGTGATCTTCGCGGTGCATGCAAAGGACGACGCCGCATGAGCACGATAAGCATGGAGCGATCTGCGAAAGATTCTTGCCGGCTCCGGGGACCGCTCGTGTCATCCGCAGCCAACGGACCAGTCAGGCTGCGTTCCGCTGGCCGGGTCTCCGTCCTGTATTCTCGAAATAGTAATGCTCGAAATCGGCCGCGCCCAAACGGCGCGATCGAACGTTCGGGGTAGAGTCACCAAGAGCTGGGTTTAGAGCTCGCTGCAAATGCCCTCGCGTTTCGATCGATGAACGTGGGGGCATGTTGCTTTCGCTGGCGAGTGTGTGGTGGTAAGGATCGCGGGAGCGAGTCTCACCTGTCGCACTGGAGGGGAACTGTGAAAATTGTTGATGAGGAGCGCAGCGCTCACCGGCGGCCGGCTCGTATCGCCCGGAACGTTGATGGCGCAAGCTGCCCTGGTCGCCGCACGCGATTCTGGGCGCTGAGGTAACCCGAGCACAAGGAGAGACCCATGGCGACCACCAAGACACCGACGAAAGCGACGCGGAATATCGGCTCGAACATTAAAGCCGACTCCGTAAAAAAGGTTCTGTCTCTGATCAAGGAAAAGGACGTCCAGGTCGTTGACGTCAAGTTCACCGACCTTCCGGGGCAGTGGCAGCATTTCTCACTTCCGGCGGCGACGCTCGACGAGGACATGTTCAAGGAAGGCCTTGGCTTCGATGGTTCGTCGATCCGCGGATTTCAGGCGATCAACGAGAGCGACATGCTACTCATGCCTGATCCGGCGACCGTGTTCGTCGACCCCGTTCTCGGGGTGCGCACGCTTTCGATCATCTGTGACATCTACGACCCTGTTACACGCGAGCCGTATTCACGCGATCCGCGCTTTATCGCTTTCAAGGCCGAAGAGTATCTGAAGACCAGCGGCATCGCGACAACGTCTTATTGGGGGCCGGAGGCTGAGTTCTTCATCTTCAACTCGGTGCGGTTCGACCAGAACGCGCACGAGGGTTACTACCACATCGACTCTGAAGAAGGGATCTGGAACTCCGGGTCGAACGGCACTCCGAATCTGGGACACCGTCCTCGGCACAAAGAAGGCTACTTCCCGGTGCCCCCAATCGATCGACTGCAGGACGTCAGATCGAAGATCATGCTAGCGCTGATCGAGGCCGGTGTGCCGGTCGAGGTGCAGCACCACGAGGTAGGCACGGCGGGACAGGCCGAGATCGACTTCCGCTTCGGCACACTGGTGCAGACGGCGGACCGACTGGTTACCTACAAGTACATCGTAAAGAACGTGTGCCACAACCTTGGCTTGACGGCCACGTTCATGCCCAAGCCGCTGTTCGGTGACAACGGATCCGGGATGCACGTGCATCAGTCCCTGTGGACCGGCGAGAGCAATCTGTTCTTCGATAACAAGGGCTATGCGCTACTGTCCGACAGCGCGCGCTGGTACATCGGGGGACTCATCGCGCACGCTCCCGCACTGCTCGCGCTGTGCGCGCCGACGACGAACAGCTACCGTCGGCTGGTGCCCGGATTCGAGGCGCCGATCAATCTGATCTATTCGCAGCGAAATCGCTCGGCGATCTGCCGCATTCCGATGTACTCGTCGAGCCCCAAGTCGAAGAGAATCGAATTCCGTGCGCCGGATCCGTCGTGCAATCCCTACCTCGCCTTCTCCGCGCTACTGATGGCTGGACTCGACGGGATCCGGAAGAAGACCGAGCCTCCGGCACCGATCGACCAGGATCTGTACGAGCTCACGGGACGCGCCAAGCAAGGCATCAAGAACACTCCTGGCTCGCTCGGCGAAGTGCTCACCGCGTTGGAGAAGGACCACGCGTTTCTGCTCGAGGGAGACGTGTTCACGTCCGACGTGATCGAAACGTGGGTGGAGATGAAGCGGACAAAGGATTTGCCGGCCATCAACCTTAGGCCGCATCCGTATGAGTTTTTTCTCTACTACGACACCTGATCCTGTGGAATCTCGTTTCGAATGCCGATCAATTCCGCTGTGCCGCGTCACTCACTCTAAGGAGGTCGAAAAATGATTCATCGAACATCACCACTCGCCCGTGTGTCTGTTCCCCCATCGAGAGCCGGCCCATCACGAAGAAGTCGGTTCGTCGGGGCAGTGCTCGCGCTGTCAGTTGCAGCGACCGCCGGCGCCCAAACCGTGAAGCTGCAGCGAGCGGATTCGCTCGCCCCAGCCGTCCCGCGAGCCGATTCCGAGAACACTCACCCAGACAGCGCCGCCAAGGCCGCCGCAGCCCTTCCCAAATGGTTCGACGATCTCGCGGTGAACGCCTTCGTCTCCAGCGCCTACGTGTATAACGCCAACCGCCCCAAGACCGGCACGAACAGCTACCGTGTGTTCGACTTCAACGACAACTCCATTAATCTCGATGTTGCGGAGCTAGTGGTGCAGATCGCAGCTTCCAAGCCGAACGACGCTGGCTTTCGCGTGGACTTGGCCGCGGGCAATTCGATTCCGCAGGTCACCAAAACGCAGGACCAGACTGCTGCCCAGTTCGACTTGCAGCAGGCGTTCGCGAGCTATATCGCGCCGCTCGGCTCTGGCTTGCGTTTCGATGTTGGCAAGTTCGTCACACACCTGGGCTACGAAGTTATCGAGGGTTACGACGGGTACAACGACAACTACAGCCGGTCGATCCTCTTCGGCTACGCGATTCCCTTCACGCATACGGGCGTCAAAGCGAGCTACACCTTCTCGAGCAAGGTGGCCGGAATGGTTGATGTGGTGAACGGGTGGGACTTGGTGCGTGACAATAACCGCTCGAAGACTCTCGGGGCCCAGCTCAACCTGACGCCGGTGGCACCACTAAACGTGGTGCTCAACTGGATCGGGGGCCCTGAGCTCCCGAATGACAATCATACGAAGCGAAACGTGTTTGACTTAGTGGCGATCCTAAAAGCGACTCCGAGACTGACGCTCGGCATGAACGGTGACTATGGGAAAGAGAACGGCACCAGCACCACCAATCCCGGCTCGGACGCAATCTGGAAGGGAATCGCCGGTTACGGAACGCTCGCGTTGACCGACAAGTTCTCTGTCGCGCTGCGTGGCGAGACGTTCCACGACGACGGTGGCACGCGCTTAGGCACTACCACGAAGGCGACTCTCTCGGAGGGCACCCTTACGCCGACCTACAAGTTCACCGATCACGTCCTGATCAGGGGCGAAGCTCGCTACGACAAAGCGAACCAGCCGATCCTTGCCAAGCAGGGCGCGTTTAGCGACAAGCAAACGACCGTGGGCGCGAATGTCATCTTTGTGTATTGAGACGGCGAAGCGGTAGGAGCGACGAAGGGGAGAATACTGGAGTGGGGGAAGCCGTTCTGGTGCTGCGGAGCGCTGCGCCTTCCCTTGCTCCGGTCAACCTGTCGCCGCAGGCGTTATGGGGAGACGACGGACACCAGCCGCCTCAGTCTCACCGTTGCTTGAGATCGCGCCCGTTATCCCTACTGGCGAAGCAGCCCAAGGGAGGGCTCGTGGTCTGACCTTCAGCTCGCGTCGCGCGCGATCCCAGCTTAATGCACCGCAAAGGAGTAAGTCTCTGCGTCGATCCCCCAGACGAGGGTGCGTGCGGCACAGGCGCTGATCGAGGTGCCCCAGTTGTTGGTCAAGACGTCTCCGCTATGAGGCCTCGAGGCGAATTGCGAGCCGTGGAGCAGGTTACTCCCTCGGCGTGGGATACGTCCTTTCAACAGAACCTCCGGCGCGCTGCGCGAGCGACCTCCGGAATGACTCCGGTTCAGAAGAGGGGGCAGAAGTGCCGCATACTATATGATGTTCTGGCTGGCTGTCATTGCTATGGTCGCCGTGGCCATTGTTGACGATTGCCTCATACGGCGGACGATAACTCACGAGGTCGACGGCAGTGAGTCCGCCGAGATCTCGGCCAACGAGAGCCGGATCGAGCGGGATTTGGGAGTGTTCTCGGGATTCGATAAGAACAAAGAGCGCATCCTCCGTGCGCTCCAGGCACACTATTACTTTGGTGTTGGCAGCCAGCCTGCCGGGGACTATGCCAAGCGAGAAGTGGCGAAAACCGAAGTAGAGCCCAAGGTAGCGTAAGAGACCTCGGTCACCGCGGGGCTGAACTCTCGAACCGCGGAGCAACGGGGGTCCCTTGAGCCAGCGCCCCTAACACCTCGCTCATCATCCACTCCTGTGTCAGTGGCGTGAGCTTGCCTCCTTCCACCAGGAGATGCGAGCGCGCTTCCAGAACTATGATGGTCGACAGCCATGCGTCTGTCGGCATTTTGGCGGGTTGCTTTTTACTGTCGGGCTCGCTTGCCCAGACCTGCAATTCTTTGAGGACAGTAGCCCGCCTTTCCGCCGGCAGGTTTTTCTTGACCAAATCGGCCACGAGCGTAACCGCCATCCGGGCCGCTGCCTCGCTCGGACTGTACTGCAAGGCAAATGCACTGTCCGCCGCGTCCCACACGCGCGGATAGGCGTTCAAAGCCTTCCGGAACCAGCCATCGGGAAGACCAGATAAGAGGAAGCTGAGTTCCCCTTTTGCGGCGTTCCGGAATTCGCGGTGACGACGCCGATTCCTGATGTAACTGAGAATATCCGTTGCCTCACCAAGGGGCCAAAGCGATCGCTCTCAACCCTTCATACGGCCGGGCGCGGGGGATCGTTGGAAGACGGATGTATTTCGCGGGCTGCTGAAACTTTCCAACCAATTCGGGCGGTAGGGTATCTAACGCTGTGATCAGGAGTCACTTGCTCTTCTTCCAGACCGGACCGCACAATGATTGGTGTCGCCGCTCTCCTAGGACTCGCGCTGAGTCTTCAGCTCCCCGAACAACCGCAACCCGCACGCAGCGATGCGCAGCAGTCCAGGCGTCTAGAGGTAGCGCTACCGACCGATAGTGGCGCGACCGCGACTCGCGCGATCGTCCCGCCCGTCATCGATGGCAAGGATGACGATGAGATCTGGAAAACTGCACCCGTCATCACAGGGTTCAAGCAGTGGCGGCCAACCGAAGGGAAGGAGCCGCGCTTTCGGACTGAGGCGAAGGTGGCCTATGACGCTGCGAATCTCTACGTGTTTGTGCGCGCGTTCGACCCACACCCCGACAGCATCATCCGGCTGCTCGAGCGGCGTGATAGCTTCACGCCGTCCGACATGATCTGGATCTTCATCGACTCCTATCACGACCGGCGGACTGGTTACGAGTTCGGCGTGAACGCAGCAGGTGTCAAAATCGACCAGGCTGTCTACAACGGTGGAAATGAAGACGTCGCATGGGACGGGGTGTGGGATGTTGGGACTCGGATTGACTCGCTGGGTTGGACCGCCGAGTTCCGGATTCCGCTCTCGCAGCTGCGCTACAGCAGAGATCGGGAGCACACGTTCGGCTTCAGTATCGACCGCGACATCTATCGGTATGCCGAACGCGTCAGCTGGCCGGCATTCAGCCAGGCGAAAGCCGACCTCGTGTCACAACTCGGCACGCTCAGCGGACTAGACGATCTCGAAGCACCGAGGCGCCTTGAGGCCATGCCTTATGTAGTCACGAAGAACGCATCGCAAATATCCAACAACGCCTTCACGACTCGATCCAACCTCACCGCCGGTGGCGACTTGAAGTATCGGGTGGCGTCGAACCTGACGCTTGATGCGACGATCAATCCGGACTTTGGACAAGTCGAGTCCGATCCCGCGGTGCTCAACCTTTCGGCCTACGAGTCGTTCTTCGACGAGCGGCGGCCTTTCTTCGTCGCCGGACGCGGGCTGTTCCGCTTCGATGTGAACTGTAGCGCCGTCAACTGCAGTAGCGAGGGGCTCTACTACAGTCGCCGCATTGGACGAACGCCTGAGCTCGCCGGTATCTATGGTGACACGGTTCCGCTCCAACCCACGACAATCCTGAGCGCGGCCAAATTACTGGGCCAGTTTCCGAGCGGATTGACATTCGGCGTCTTGGACGCGGCGACGCAACGTGTTACGAGCCCACACGACACTACGTTCGAGCCGGCCACGAACTTCGGTCTCTTCCGTGCCCGCCAGGAGCTCCGGAATGGTAACAGCGAGATCGGCGGTATGCTTACGGCCGTCAATCGCCGAATAGACCCCTGGTCGTCGCCCTATCTCGCGGCGAGCGCGTATGTGGGAGCGATGGATTTCCGTCACCGCTTTCTCGAGAACAACTACGAGATCTCCGGATCGTTTGACGGCAGTCGCGTCCAAGGAAGCCGGGCGGATATTCTCGCGACCCAGCGTGATCCCGTGCACTACTACCAGCGTCCCGACGGCGGCCTTCCGCTCGACTCCAGCCGTGCTGTGCTCACGGGCGACGCGGAAGAGTTCAAATTCGGAAAGGTCGGCGGCCAGCACCTCATGTTCGAGTCGGCATACCAGCGCCGCTCGCCCGGGTTCGAGATAAACGATCTGGGCTACCTCAGGCGCGCCGACCAGCAATCCTGGAACACGTGGGCCGGGTTCTTCGATCGGCACGAGCGAAAGGTCTACAACCGACTCCAGTGGAACCTGAACCGGTGGCAGTACTGGACCACCGGCGGGTTGCCCTTAGAGGCGGCGTACAACACCAACATGCACATCACCCTTAAGAACTACTGGGGCTGGCACCTCGGAGGCACCCTGGGGCAGCTCGGGACTACTTACGACGATCGGGCAGCGCGGGGCGGTCCGGCCGTCCGCCAGGATCAGTACCTTGCGCCGTGGCTCTTCATGAACGGCGACGATCGGCGCGCCGTGGTGCCATACTTCTCGCTCAACTACTTCCGCGGGAGCGGGGGCCGGAACAGGTCGTTGAACATGAATCCGGAGCTCGACTACAAGTTCCTTGGGAGATTCAGCTCGGCGCTCACCTTCGGCTGGTCGCACAACATTTCGAACAACCAATGGTACGGCAACTACACCGATGCCTTTGGTACGACGCACTACACGTTTGCGCACCTCGATCAGCATACGACATCCGTCACCGCCCGTCTCAACTACACTTTTACGCCGAATGTCTCGTTGCAGGGGTATACGCAACCGTTCGTATCGAAAGGGACCTACAGCAACATTCGCCAACTCTCGGCAACGCCCCGGGCTGCGCGGTATGACGACCGCTATGCGGCGTATAATGACGTTTCGGTCACGAGCAATCCCGGCGGTTTCAACTTCAAGGAGTTCCAATCGAATCTCGTGTTCCGCTGGGAGTACGACCCTGGCTCCACGCTGTTCCTCGTGTGGAATGAGGGGCGACAGGGGTTTGGCTCGATCGCTGGGACTCAGAATTTTCAGAGCGACGTGCGCGACCTTATGCGTCTCCACCCAAGCAACACGTTCTTAGTGAAAATCTCCTATTGGCTGAATCGGTAAGCCGGAGAACGCTTCTGACGCAGCTAGCTCTGAACCTCTTCTCGATGTCCCGGCCATCTAGCGGCGGTGCCCATCCGGTCCCGATCATGGCAGATTACATGACCCATGATCGTCCTACCGTACCCGCGCATACCTCCGACCATTATCTCGATCGGACCATTTGCGCTCCGGTGGTACGGAATCATGTACGTGGTCGGGTACGTGGTGGGATACCGACTGGCTGTGGCGCGGATCCGGCGAGGCGCGGGCGCGCTGACCGAGAAGGATCTCGACGCGCTCATTTCCTATCTGGTTGTCGGGATGCTCATCGGAGCGCGATTGATATATGTATTCGCTTACGATTTTAACGACTATCGCTCTCACCCGCTTCAAGTATTCGCCGTCTGGCGGGGCGGGCTGTCTTTCCATGGCGCGATCCTGGGAATGTCGGTCGCGATCGCACTCTTTGCGCGCCGGTACCGACTGCCGTTTCTCGCAGTAGCGGATACCGTCGCCACTGCGGGCGTGCCCGGTTTGTTTTTTGGACGCATTGGGAACTTCATCAACGGCGAGCTCTACGGGCGCGCCAGCAGCGTACCATGGGCGATGATCTTCCCGAACGACCCGCTCCATGTGCCCCGACATCCGTCGCAGCTTTACGAGGCTTTTGCGGAGGGCATTCTCCTCGCGGTCGTGCTCTGGCTTCTCGATCGACGGGCGCAGGCGGCCGGGTGGTACTGGAATGGTCTCCTGACGAGTGCCTTTCTTGTCGGGTACGCACTGCTCCGCTTCCTGCTGGAGTTCACTCGGCAACCGGATGCGCAACTAGGCTTCGTCGTCGGAACCTTCAGTATGGGTCAACTGCTCTCCAGCATCATGCTCGTGGCAGGGGTGATCTTGCTGGCCGTCTCTTACAAGAGAGCTCGAGCGACGCAATTGCACGGAGAATGAAAGCCCCCTGTCGGTCTGATTGCCTCCCTCCGAGTTAGGGTGCCGCTATCACCATCTCGCGCTCAAGCGAGAGCGGGCGAATTGCGAGATGAAAAACTAGAGCCGACGTTACCGAATAAACGCCAACGTCATGGCAGCTTGCGGGATGCGGGTTTGGCTGGCTCGCCGCGACCAACGCGCGCCAGGCAACGCCGGTATTCCGGACTCTCGTTGTGCGCGATTGCCGTGATTCGAAACGTCTCCGTGTGCCTCGCCAGCGTGTACATCGCGTCGAACTCGTAAAGCGGACGGGCGGCTCTGTCGGCGAGGGCCCAACGTAAACGCGCCTGAACCAAGCGTGGTGAGAGCGCATCCGTGGCGAGGCCGGTCGCTTCCACCGAGCCGACGTTGATGGCGCGGTACATCTCGAGCAACTGGTCGATCGCCATCCGCCACTCGGCGGCTGTCATGACCCGGACGCTGACGTCCTTGCCCGTATCACTCGCGACGTGGACGAGATCTGCGAAATGCCTGGCGATCGCCGCCGCATCTTCCCGAATGAATGCCGTGCAATACGACGTGAAAAAAGCGCGCACGTCCGCTGTTATGTTATTCGATGCCACTGGCCTCCCGAAATAATTGTCGATCGGTTTTTTCCATATGAGGCCGCAAGCGACGTGCGCACCGATCAAATCAGCTGTTCCAACACGGCTAAGTCGGAACCCACAAGTTCAAAAAAGCGGTTCGAAATTCGGCGCGTGCGGAAGCGTTTTCTTCCCTCAAAACAGGGCTAAAAAAAGACGTCTAGCAGATTGCATTTGACCTCGCAATTTGCAAAAACAGGAGTTTGCAAACTGGATTAACGCAGGCCTGTAACAGGCTGTATCATAACGCTTTACCTTTCTACCCTCTTTTGATCATTGGCTCGTTTCGTTTCGTGTTGCATAACCCCTAAGCGTCCAGTCTTTTGAGTGTAGACGGCAGCGCACCGCCGTTCGCGAAACGATTCAGGAGACCACAAAATGGGCGCCAAAAAGGGGTTTACCCTTATTGAACTTTTGATCGTAGTCGTCATCATCGGCATTCTCGCCGCGATCGCGATTCCGAAGTTCGCAAGCACGAAGGACAAGGCCTATGTCGCGCAGATGAAGTCCGATCTGCGTAACCTCGCGACCTACGAAGAGCAGTTTGCCGCCGACAACGGTGGCTCATACTTTGGAGGAACCGCGACGATGGCTTCGCCTCTTCAGGGCTTTACGCCGTCGCAGAACGTCACGATCGTCGCCACCTTCATTCCAGGCCCTCCGCCAGATTGGAACGCAACCGCTACGCACTCTCAGTCCGCTAAGACCTGCAGCATGACCAGCGGTGTGATTACCTGCGCGTAATCCGCCTGATCGATAGATAGGAAAAGGGAGCGTCGAGAGACGCTCCTTTTTTCGTCTTAGACGGTCATGCGTGCTACTGGCCGGAAGAGCCGCTTGCCTCGGGCAGCCTCGGCGACTGGCGTTCCGATTGCAATCTCGCTGTGAAGCGCTGCGACTCGGAGATGCGCTCCACCTCGAGCGCGATCGTATCGACGGCGGCTTCGATTCTCTCAAGCCGCTCTCTTATCGTGGTCAACTCACGGGGCGGCACCGGGCGCGGCTCAAGCCACTTTGTGATGAGCCGAACGATGGGAAACCCGAGGACAATCATTACGATCCCGGGAACGACCCACGAGAAGACTTCGTGAACGATCAGGTTCGGATCTGGCGGCATTTGCTTCCTTATGGTGGACGGGCCACTGACCCCTACGGTAGCAGCAACCGCGGGTTTCGGTACGTAGAAGTAACGGCAAATGAATTGCACCTCTCCCACCGTCAGCGCAACCACGTAGCGCATCCTGGAGGCTCAAGTGCGACCGACCCTGTTTTGCCTGGCCCTGCTCGCGACCGCCGCCTGCGAGAACAGTACGAGCACCCTGATCGGTCTCGGCGGATCGGGCGGCGGCGCGGTTACGCAGACGGAGGCCGCAGGGAATTGGTCATTCACGGTGCGGAAGACGACGACGCTTCCGTGTACGGGCGGATCGTTGGCAGACGGTCAGGTGCTGGCCGCTCACTTGAACGTTCTGGCTGACGGGACACTAAGCGCGTCCACCTGGCAGATTCCCCCTAGTGCTTCGGCCAATTCGGTTACCGGCACGGTTCGCTTGACCGATGGATTCACCGACTTGATCTTGAGCGGAAGTACGACCACCGGAATGGAGCTCCGCGGAACAATGAGCGCCACCAGCACCTTTACGGGAACGCTGACCGATCCCGCCCCGGGTCTGTCGCCAATGTTCAGCGTCGGGGGATGCGAGTACTCGACATCCGGCACCAAGGCCTGACCGTTGGAACGGGCGCGAGCGAGCCGGAGCCGCTCCTCGCATATTTCAGAGGATCAATCCGTCAGACGACATGAACTCAAAAGACATTGTTTACGTGAACGGCGCGTTTGTGCCCCGATCGGAGGCTCGCGTCTCCGTCGAAGACCGGGGTTTCGTCTTCGGGGACGGCGTATATGAGGTTCTTCGCGCCATCAACGGAAGGCTCTTCGCTTCAAAGTTCCACAACGAGCGCCTGAAGCGGAGCTTGGATGGTGTGAGAATCTCTCTCACAGGCAACGATTCTCCGGAACATCTCACAGAAATCGGGAGACAGCTTCTCAGGGAGAACGACCTGCTTCAAGGCGAGGCAATGGTCTACATGCAGGTGACGCGCGGGTCGGCAACGCGGGCACACAATTTCCCCCCGCCCAACGTTCCGCCGACCGTCTACGTTTCCGTCGTTCGCTTCATTCCCTACACCGAGCTGGCCCAAAGCGGTGCGGCCGCGATCTCGCATCCGGATTTGCGGTGGGGCCGCTGCGACTTGAAGACGTTGAATCTGCTTCCCAATGTGCTCGCGTCCCAGGCCGCCAAGGAACGCGGAGCGTTCGAGGCAATGCTCATTCGCGACGGTGTGGTGACCGAAGGAGCGAAGACAAATTTCTTTGGCGTGGTGGACGGGTCGCTCCGAACCCATCCGTGCGACAACCATATCCTGCCCGGAATCACGCGGTCCGTTTTGCGGGATCTCGCCCGCGAGGTGAGCATCGATCTCGAGGAGACCCCGATACGAGCCGATGAGATCCCGCGACTCAGTGAGCTTTTTCTCACCGGTACCACGACCGATGTAATGCCGGTGGTGAAGTTGGATGACAAACCGGTCGGGAAGGGGATGCCGGGAGAGCTCACGCGCAAGTTGCAGAGAGTTCTCGCCGAGAGTCTTGCATCGGGCGATTGAGAATCGCGCGATTACGCCGTGTCATAATCGCGTCGACAGGAATTGATTCAAGTCACGGCAATCGCTAGCTTTCGCGTCGTAACGCGCCAGTAGCTCAGTTGGATAGAGCAACAGCCTTCTAAGCTGTGGGTCGGGGGTTCGATTCCCTCCTGGCGCGCCAAGCGAACTGAAACGCGCCGTTAGCTCAATTGGCAGAGCAAATGACTCTTAATCATTAGGTTGCAGGTTCGATTCCTGCACGGCGCACTATGGGCCTGACAACTGAGCCGACAAATCGCGAAACGAGACGGCCACTTAACCGGTGGCCGTTTTCGTTTGCGGACTTCCGGTTGAACCCGTGGCGGGGGCTCGGTGGGCTACCGCGCGAGGTGTGGCTCCTCTTCGCGACGAACCTGATCAACCGCGCGGGGATGATGGTGCTGCCATTCCTGATAGTCTACCTCGCGCGCGAGCTGCACTTCACGGCCGGTGAGGCCGGCCTCGCGTTCGCAATCTATGGAGCCGCGGCGATCGTCGCGGGGCCGTTTGCAGGTTGGCTGAGCGATCGGATCGGCGCCCTCCCCATCATGCGGGCGTCTTTGCTCCTGTCGGGCTCAGTTCTGCTCTTCTTCCCAATGGCGCGGAGCCGGACGGGAGTCTACGCGATGACCGCGCTGTGGGCGGCATGCGCCGAGCTCTTTCGCCCTGCGAGCCTCGCGGCGATCACGCACGTCGTCTCACCCGAGCAGCGGAAGCCAGCGTACGCGTTGAACCGTCTCGCAATCAACCTAGGCATGAGCATTGGCCCGGCATTGGGCGGCTTCTTAGCCGCGGTGTCGTTTCGCTCGATGTTCGTGGTCGATGCCGTGACTACGCTCATCTCGGGTTTGGTGCTTTCATTCTCCGCGTGGTCATCGCCGACTGGTGGAACCTCGAGTGACTCCGAAACAAGCGACCAACTCGGCGACCCACGAAACCTCCTGCGCGATCCCGGGCTCATGATTTTCCTCGGTGCCGCGTTCCTAGTGGGGATCGTGTTCTTTCAGCATGAGTCGGCGCTTCCGCTTTACATGGTGCAATATCTCAATCTGTCTCCAGCGTTCTACGGAACGCTGTTCACGATCAATACGCTCCTGATCGTCGCGCTCGAGGTTCCGCTCACCAGAGCGACGGCGCATTGGCCCAACGCGTGGGCGCTTTTTGGCGGATGTATGCTTTTCGCGGTCGGTTTTGGCGCGCTCGGTTTTGTCTCGTCCGCGACCGGCATTCTCGTCACGGTCTTGCTCTGGACGTTCGGGGAAATGCTGTTATTCCCCGCGATGGCCGCCCACTTGGGTGATGTCGCGCCCGAGAATCGGCGCGGCGCCTACATGGGCGCGTACAGCATGTCGATGAGCGTTTCTCTCACCGTTGGGCCGTGGCTCGGAACTCAGCTCCTCGCCGGGGCGGGCCCCCATGGAGTATGGTCCGTCATGTTCGGGCTGGGGGCGCTGGCCGCTGTGCTGATGGTGTATGCCGCGCCTCAGCGCCGAGAGATCCGTGTTGCAGTCGCCGCTGAATCTTAGCGACGATCATCTCGATCGCCACCGCGTTGTGCCCCCCGCGCGGGACGATCACGTCAGCGTACCGCTTGCTCGGCTCGACGAACTCGAGATGCATCGGTTGCACGGTCGAGAGGTACTGCTCGATGACTTCCTCGAGCGGCCTCCCGCGAACATGGGTGTCGCGCTCGATGCGGCGTATGAGTCTGATGTCGGCGTCAGCGTCGACGCACACCTTTAAGTCACACAGCTCACGCACTCGTTGGTCGACCAAGAGAAGAATGCCGTCGATCACCATAACATCGGCGGGCTCAACGTGGGTAAGCTCAGCGCGCCTCAGGTGCGTGACGAAATCATACTCCGGCTTCTCGAATCGATTTTCGCCTGCTCAACGCGTCCAGGTGCGTGCACATTAAGTGATCGTCAAAAGCATCCGGGTGGTCCCAATTGAGTTTCTTGCGCTCGTCGAGCGAGAGAGTCGGGAAGTTCTTGTAGTAGGCATCCATGTCGATGAATGCAACCGACGTCGTCGTGAGCTGCTCGGCGACGCTCCTGGCTACCGTTGATTTGCCCGACCCTGACCCGCCGGCGATTCCAATTATCAAAGGTTTAAGCGTGCTGTTGCAAAGCTACGAGGGCGGTGTCTGGAACGCATTATGCCCCCCTTGAGAAGGAACTCGAACCGCTGTCGGGAGCAGGCCATGTTATGAGAATCCGATCGATCGCATTTGCACTTTTGCTCCTAGGCATCGCTGGCTGTAACGCCTTCTCGCGCGGCTCCGGCACCGATCAAAGCCAACCGACGGTGCTTCAGGTCGACAACCAGGGTTTTCTCGACATGGACGTCTTCGCCGCGCGGAGCGTGGAGCGCGTGCGCCTCGGGATCGCGCCGGGAAACAGCAAAACGAACTTTAGAATCCCGCCCAGCCTGATAAGTGGCCTGACCCCGCTTCGATTCATTGCCGACCCAATCGGGGGCAGGCGAGCGTCGGTGAGTCAGGAGATAACGGTGTCGCCCGGGGACACTGTGCTACTGACGATTCCGCCGGTCTAGCCCAGGGCCGAGCTTCAGATGAGCGCGCCTGGCGCAGCCACAACGCTAAGCGCTCGCGCGACACACTCGATCCTCACAGTTGAACTCGTCGCCTGACGGAGCTCGCCGTCGATCTCCATTGCCGGAGGCTCGCTAAAGCTAAGAGTCATGGTTCGCACTTTCGCTGTCTTCACGGATGGAAGCTGTAAGTGGGTGCCTCGGAAGGCCCCGGCAAAAATCCTCACTCGTTCAATGAGGTTGCTCTCGCTGAAAAAGCCCACGTCGAGCTCGCCGTCGACGACGGAAGCCCGCGGCGCGATATGAAACGCTCCCCCTAGGAACTGGCCGTTCGAGACGGTCACCATCAGCATGTTGCGTCGCGCAGAATCATGATGACCGTCGATTGAAACTCTGACCCCGGGATAGGTGAAGAGCTGGGCGAGCGCCGCGTAGACGTAAACCGCGTCGCCTTTGAGGAATCGAACTCTTTTCGTTGCCGCGAGCACCGATGCGTCGAATCCGAATCCGCAACTGTTGAGGAAGTAGTGCCCATCGGCGAAGCCCACATCTATTGGCGTGGCGCCCGGCCGGGTGACGAGCTCCGCGACTTGCAGCATCGTGTACCCACTGACACCCAGCGTTTTGGCGAAGTCATTGCCGGTTCCTGACGGCATTAGAGCTAGTCGACAGGCGGCGCCGGATTGCAGAATCGCATTCGCAATTCGGCTGCACGTCCCATCGCCTCCGACCGCGACGATAGTGCGCGCTCCGCTCCGGATTGCACGTGCGGCAAGCTTCTCCTCGTCACCCGGACCGGACGTTTCGTGGAAAATAGTGACTCCGCGCGCGCCGAACACGTCGCGCATTTGAAGAAGCGTTGATCGAGTCCTGCCGCGCCCGGCGACCGGATTCACGATCAACGCAACCTTATTCACGCATCGTAGAAAACATGTCCGGCGTAGGCCACGCGCGTTTGATCACATGCTTGAAGAGCAGCAGCCGTTTGAACAGGCGTACCACACGTAACTTTCGTCTGCAATTAGGTTGGCGCGAAACTTCTTACCGAGCAGCGAGAAAAAGTGCAATAGCCCAGCGGGCGTGAACATCTCTGCCGTCACCATTCCCTGAAGGGCATGGTCACCACAGTTTGCGAAATCGACATCTGAACTCTGCCACTCGTATCCCGGTTTCTCGCCGCAAGGTTTCACTTCCGGCAGCACGATCTTGCGAATCGTCCCGGCGCCCGTCTTGGGCACCTCAAGCAGGTTCCACCGGGCGGCCCCGCTCGGCGCACGATCGATATAAACATAGTACTCGGCCTGCGACACGGGTTTTAGTGAATACATCTCTGTTGGATCCCGTGAATCAAGGTTTCGAATTCGCCCGATAACTCTCCCAGGGCTAGGTCCTGCGTTCGCTTTAATGTCGCGGCTCGAGCCGATTGCCTCAATCGTAACCGAGTCGACGCACCCTTTTCCGGCTGGTCGATCTGCGCAAACTGCTCTCCGAACGCGGGTATGGAGCGGACCTCGCGAGAATGTGTCCAAGTACGCGCGTAAAGAATCCAGATTTGTTCTTGTTCCTTCTCTGGGGAGTTCGAGCACGGCCCGTAGCTCAGGCTTCTCCACCTTCGCGCGAGAATTTGAGACACAGGCGCCGCCCAATACGGAAGCCACCATTACCATCCAAGAAGTCATGGTGCGACGGAACAGCATAGGTCCTCCGGGGGAAGTGTTATCGAGCTTTGTTGGATTTCTCCGCTTCGTGAACCAACACATCGTTGGCGGAAGCGCGAACAGCGGTGTCTGCAGTCTTCCAAAGTAGCGATGCTGCCCTCGCCCACTGACGCGCCGCCTTCATGTCTCCGCGCGCACTTGCAAGGCGAGATCGTAGAACCATTGCCTGCGCCGCGGCAGCCGCAGCCCCCAACTCTTGGAGGTTATCGGAGCTGAAACTGGGAAATGCGCCCAGGACGTTGTCGAGAAGCCCGATGGCAATGGCCGTGTCGCCCGTCGCTACGCGTATCAATGCTTCCTGGAATGTGTAGTCGAGCGATTTGTCGCCTGGTCGACCGTGACTCGCGGTCGCCGCCGTCGAATCAAGAAGAGCGCGAACGAGTTTGGTTTCTCCCCGTGCAAACGCCTGCTGTATCTGGTACAGCCTGATTCGAGGGTCAGATATTCTGAGTGCCGAGCGTCCTCCGTCGCAGTGTGCGGTCAGGCTTAGAGGCCGTGCCATTAATTCTCCCCGCAGTTCTTGGGCGCGATTCGCGGGCAGATAGCGAACCACTGCCTCGTCTAGTCGGCTCTCCATACTCGAAATCCGGTCTCCGCATATTCCGAACGCGGCATTGATCAGTAGGTCCGCCGCCGCTTCACGCACCTGGACCGGCAAAACAGCATCAGAGGGCGGAAGAAAAGACTGGCTTCCTCGACTCAATTCGAGAGCTTTTTGGAGTTTGCCGGTCAGTGCGGCGAGAGGCAGCAAAGCCTCCTCCTCAGTGTGTGCGGGGTGTGGGTTCGCGTTGAGCAAAGAATCCGCGAGCATACGCGCCTCTTCGAACTCGCTCCGCTTGAACCTTAGCCACGCTTCTTTCGCAACCGTGCGAAAGATTAAGGTTGGATCGTGACTGAGGGCGCCTTCTTGCCTCAGCGCTTTCATCACGGCGGTTTGTTCGAACGGTTGGCCCCCGATATCGCCGCTGATCTCCAGAATTTCCGCACGCGCCCCAAAAGCGGCGGGGTCGTTCGGCAGCTGCCGAGTCCAAGTAGTTGTAAACTCTTTCAGGAGCTCACCGTCGGCCTCCAGCGCCGCGTTATGCGTGCGAAGGGCTCTCGCAGGAAGAATTGCGAACCGCGATAGGGGATACGGTACAAAAGCGAGAGTGTCGTCTATCCCCTCAAGAGAAGGGTAGGCAAGGAAGATCTGAGTTTTGGGCGACTCGCTTCTACCGGCTCGCACCTTGGTGGCGGAAGTAGGAAGAAGTTTCTGCAACCGGTTGAACGGGAATATCGAATGCGCGCGCGGATCAATCTCCATTGCTCGCATATATGCCTGCACCGCAGCCCGATAGCTGCTTCGGAAGCGCCATCCGGAAGGACTTGTCAGGGAGGGAACGACAAGCGAATCCAAGGCTTGACATTCTCCCAGACCGTACCATCCCACGAACTCGACGTTTTTTGACTCAGAGACTCTCCGATAGACATGACACGCCGCGGCGTAGCGTTCATCCGCAAGCGCTATTAGTCCCTGCGACATCAATTGGTCGCGTTCACTAAGCCGCCCGTCGTCGATGGCCTTTGCAGCGTGGCGTCGCCAATCAGCTCGGCCCTCCGGATCTGTCCACGCTTGGATCTGAGCAAGCCAGAGATTGGCTACCGGGAAGGCCGCGTCAGCAGCGACCGCCTCTGCAAAACGACTCGCCGCTTCCGAAAGGTTCCATTCCGCGAGCGCTACATGTCCGCGGTTGTATGCAGTCCACGCGGCAAGCGAACTAGTCAATCCATCGCCATCGTCTGCGAGAGCCGCCCGATTGGGCATGGCGATGAATAAGAGCGCGGCGCGAGCGAAGTCCTCGTTTGCGGAAGAATTACTCAACAACGTAAACCTGCCGGTGCTTGTGCCGTTGCTGACGTCGAACAATTCAGCCTTAATGCTGCGCGAGACCCCGCTCACAGGCCGAGTCCACACCATCTTGCCTGCTCCAAGTCTACCGGCAACGCGAAGGGCTTCACTAAGCGAACCAGGCGGCCCTGCTGCACCACGCATCGCTTCGTCGACTGCAGCATCCGAAGTAAGCCGCAGTCCATTCCACGCGCCAAGGGCCTCGTAGAGTCTCTGATTAACGCCGTCGCTGTTCGAACCAATTGCAGCTGAGACGCCGGCAGAAGGAATAATTACGAAGCGGGTTGTGTCTAGCGAATTCTCCGGCGAGACGATACGCCGTACCGTCGGCGTAGCGAAGAGGGCACCGAGCAAAATCACAGCTGTCGCGGTCATCAGCGTTACGGATTTCCGCGAGCGAAGAGACCGCAGTAACTGTGGCGAGTCTACCAGGGCCGTGAGTTTCACGCGGCCTGAAGCTGGAAAGCCCGGAGCATCGCTGGCTTGCAGGTTTTGTGACGGCTCGCCGACACGCGGCCCACCTGAGTACCGCAGGGTCGCGGTCGGTGGCCTTGTCACTTCGTGGTGCGCGGTTTGAACACTTGTCGAGTCCGCGTTCGGACCACCCAGCGCCACCACGAATTCTTTCGTGGATGCGTACCGATCTTGCGCGTCCCGCTGTAGTGCGCGCGATAATGCGGTGTCCATCCATCTGGGCACGCCAGCTCGCAAATCGGACACCTTTGGCGGCGGCTCAGTGAAGCGCTTCACGAAACCGTCCTTCCCGGCGAACGGCGGCTTGCCCACGAGCATCTCGTAAAGCACGCACCCGAGACTGTAGGTATCGCTCCGCCCATCCAGCTCTTTGTCCCCTAGGAGTTGCTCCGGACTCATATACGCAGGAGTACCCGGGCTTCCGATGCCGGTCCGGGTCAGTTGCCGGACGCCAGCCAGGTCAATCACACGCGCGATTCCAAAATCGGCGAGGACCGGGTGACCCGCGGAGAGGAGAATGTTCTCAGGCTTGATGTCACGATGGATGATTCCCTGACCATGCGCATAAGCCAGAGCATCGGCGATGTCGCGCGCGATGTTGCAGGCGACGCCGGGTGCCATCTGTCGCTCGCGATTGATCCGGTCGCGTAAAGTTTCGCCGCTCACGTACGGCATTACGTAATAGAGGAGTGCCTCGACGTGCCCCGAATCATGAAGCGGAAGAATGTTGGGGTGCTGGAGGCGCGCGAGGAGCCGGATCTCGCGAATGAAGCGAAGCTCTCCGGTTTCGGACGCCGGGTCGGCGTGTAGAACCTTGAGCGCGACTTTTCTCTCGTGCTTCAAGTCGCGAGCGAGATACACGGTCGCGTATGCGCCTTGCCCTATCTCGCGCTCGATGTCGTAATGTCCGCGGAGCGCGGTACGTAACGGCGCGATCGGGTCGAGCGGAGGTGCCATGGGGCCTGGATCCGCTGCGTGAGGAGCTTGGGTAGGCTGGTACATTCCACCCGCTTGTGAAACTTCGCAAACATACGAGCAATGGTCGTTTGCGCCAGCGTCTCCTGCTTGGACAGCCGAAGGACAAAGCGACTTTTGGCCTGCTGCCGGTAGCTTGGGTCCGCTCAAGGGTGGCCGTCAATTACCGCGAAGAGCGGGGGGTTGAACTCGGTCCTTGGGCGCGCTAGTTTGCGAATCCCCTTCCGACCGGCGATACGACCGGCTCAGGAAAAGCGGTTGAGCTTCGAACGCCTAAGAAACTTGCTTCGAATCACTTGACGAATGAACCTCTCCGGTTTATTCTTCAAGGCTGCCGAAGAATCGGCACAAAAGCTTGAACCAAGCCACCGCAGCTGTGGTGCGCGAATTGTTTGAAAATCGAAATTGAGATCGATGGATGTGCGAGGCGAGATCTATGATCCGGGGTCCATTTCAGTATCCCGGGGAGATTTCAAAACCTGAAACATTCAAAGTGATTCCGGACGTGGAAGTCGAAAGACTTACGTCTGGAGACGACTGCGTTCGGAAGAGCAATCAAATCTTCAAACTATTGGAGAGTTTGATCCTGGCTCAGGACGAACGCTGGCGGCGTGCTTAACACATGCAAGTCAAGGGGGCCCAGCAATGGGCAACCGGCGAACGGGTGCGTAACACGTGAGCAACCTACCGAACTGTGGGGGATAGCCGGCCTAACGGCCGAGTAATACCGCATACGCTTTCAGTGAGGCATTTCACTGGAAGGAAACCTACGGGACAGATCGAGGGGCTCGCGGCCTATCAGCTAGTTGGCGAGGTAACGGCTCACCAAGGCAACGACGGGTAGCTGGTCTGAGAGGATGGCCAGCCACATTGGGACTGAGATACGGCCCAGACTCCTACGGGAGGCAGCAGTGGGGAATCTTGCGCAATGGCCTAACGGCTGACGCAGCGACGCCGCGTGTGGGATGAAGCTCTTCGGAGTGTAAACCACTGTTGCCCGGGACGAATAGCTCGATTAATCGAGTCTGACGGTACCGGGTGAGGAAGCACCGGCTAACTCCGTGCCAGCAGCCGCGGTAATACGGGGGGTGCGAGCGTTGTCCGGAATCACTGGGCGTAAAGGGCGCGTAGGTGGTTTGATAAGGGTGTGGTGAAAGTCCGGGGCTCAACTCCGGATCGGCCGTGCCGACTGTCAAACTCGAGGACTGTAGAGGCAGACGGAATTCCGGGTGTAGCGGTGGAATGCGTAGAGATCCGGAGGAAGACCGGTGGCGAAGGCGGTCTGCTGGGCAGTTTCTGACACTGAGGCGCGACAGCGTGGGGAGCAAACAGGATTAGATACCCTGGTAGTCCACGCCGTAAACGATGGGTACTAGGTGCCTGGGGGAGCGACCCTCTGGGTGCCGGCGCTAACGCAGGAAGTACCCCGCCTGGGGAGTACGACCGCAAGGTTGAAACTCAAAGGAATTGACGGGGGCCCGCACAAGCGGTGGAGCATGTGGTTTAATTCGACGCAACGCGAAGAACCTTACCTAGGCTTGACATGCAGGAGCAAGCTCTCAGAAACGAGAGCCCCTCTTCGGAGATCCTGCACAGGTGCTGCATGGCTGTCGTCAGCTCGTGTCGTGAGATGTTGGGTTAAGTCCCGCAACGAGCGCAACCCCTGTTCTTAGTTGCCAGCGCGTAATGGCGGGGACTCTAGGAAGACTGCCGGTGCCAAACCGGAGGAAGGTGGGGACGACGTCAAGTCATCATGGTCCTTACGTCTAGGGCTACACACGTGCTACAATGGGCGGGACAGAGGGGGCCGAGGCAGCAATGCCAAGGCAATCCCAAAACCCGTCCTCAGTTCGGATTGTCGTCTGCAACTCGACGGCATGAAGCTGGAATCGCTAGTAATCGTGGATCAGCATCGCCACGGTGAATACGTTCCCGGGCCTTGTACACACCGCCCGTCACGCCATGGAAGTGGTGAGCGCCCGAAGTCCGTGTCGGAACCCGCAAGGGGCCAAGCGGCCGAAGGCGAGCATCATGACTGGGGCGAAGTCGTAACAAGGTAGCCGTAGGGGAACCTGCGGCTGGATCACCTCCTTAACGGAGCTGCGAGTAAGGCAGAACAAGCCTGGGCAACCAGGAGTTACTTTGCCGGAAAGCACTCACGTGTCGCTCGTCTCGTAACATCCAGATCTCAATCTCGATTTCCATATAAAAGAGCAGGATCGCTCGCCCTTCTGGGGCTAGGATCGCTGCTCGAAAGAACTAGAGGGACTTGAGGTTAAGTCCTTATGCAGTAGGCGACAGAGCGCTTATACCTCTAAAGTTTTTTGACAATGGAAAGTAGTAGTGATCGTGGGATTTGAGCACCTGGACCTGATAAGATCTGGGTGCTGAGAATCAACACTAGTGACACAATTTCATAAAAGCTCTGACCTAACGGTTGGGGCTCGATTTGTCTCAACGAGCTTTTTCTAGCTCCGAGAGTCCAAATGATTGTATCACTCGTTAGATCGCGCGTGTTTCTGTTTGAACAAGTTATTTGATCAAGCGAAAGAAAGTATGTGGGGGATGCCTAGGTACACAGAGGCGATGAAGGCCGTGGTAAGCTGCGATAAGCCAGGGGGAGCTGCACACAAGCTACGAGCCCTGGATGGCCGAATGGGGAAACCCGGCTGTCAGTAATGGCAGTCACACTCTACGGAGTGAGCAAACTCAGGGAACTGAAACATCTAAGTACCTGAAGGAAAGAGAAATCAACCGAGATGCCCTAAGTAGCGGCGAGCGAAAGGGGCCCTAGCCCAAACCATTACCCCTTGTGGGTAGCGGGGTTGTAGGACCTACGGACGGTACACCCAAGTGTTAGCGGAATTCTCCTGGAACGGAGAGCCATAGACGGTGATAGCCCGGTACGCACAAACCAAAGGGTGTGCTAGTAGTGTTCCTGAGTAACGCCCGAGTTCCGAGGAATCGGGCGTGAAACCGGGGGGACCACCCTCCAAGGCTAAAGACTCCTGTGTGACCGATAGTGAACGAGTACCGTGAGGGAAAGGTGAAAAGTACCCCAGTGCGGGGAGTGAAAGAGTTTCTGAAACCACATACTTACAAGCGGTAGGAGGCTGGGCAGGTCTTCGGATCTGTCACGGCTGACTGCGTGCCTTTTGCATTATGATCCGGCGAGTTACTCCTCAGAAGCGTAGGCTAAGCGGCTAGGCTGCGGAGCCACAGCGAAAGCGAGTCCTGTAAAGAGGGCGACTTAGTTTCTGGGGGTAGACCCGAAGCCAGGGCGATCTACCCATGTGCAGAGTGAAGCGCGGGTAACACCGCGTGGAGGCTCGAACCGGTACGGGTTGAAAACCGTTCGGATGACGTGTGGGTAGGGGTGAAAGGCCAATCAAGCCTGGAGATAGCTGGTTCTCCCCGAAATCTATTGAGGTAGAGCCTCAGGAAGTGTTTGCAGGAGGTAGAGCGACTGGATGGGCGCGGGGGGTCGAAGACCCTACCAACCCCAACCAAACTCCGAATGCCTGTTAAATGAATCCTGGGAGGCAGTCGTTGAGCGATAATGTCCAACGGCGAGAGGGAAAGAACCCAGAACCACAGCTAAGGCCCCAAAGTGGCCGCTAAGTATAGCGAAGGATGTGAACGTGCCGTGACAACTGGGAGGTTGGCTTAGAAGCAGCCATTCCTTGAAAGAGTGCGTAATAGCTCACCAGTCCAGCGTGTTCGCGCCGAGAATGGTCGGGATTAAGCGGCCCGCCGAAGCTTGGTCTTCATACTTATGTATGAGGGGTAGGGGAGCGTTCCCATCTGCAGTGAAGCCACCGTGGAAACGAGTGGTGGAGCGTTGGGAAGTGAGGATGCCGGAATGAGTACGCGCGAATCAAAGTGAAAACCTTTGACACCGAAAACCCAAGGATTCCTGCGCCATGGCAGTCAGCGCAGGGTGAGGCGGACCCTAAGGCGAGGCCCCAAAGGCGTAGTCGATGGATAGCCGGTTAACATTCCGGCCCCGCCAGTTGCACGTTATTACCTCTGAAGGGACCCTGGAACGAATGGAGAGCGGCTTTGTGGATTGGCCGTCTAACCGCGTAGGCGTAAGCCGAGACGGGAATGTAAGAGTGCGGGGCAACCCAAACTCAATTCTTCAATAGTCGACAGGCAAGAAAAGCTTCAGCTGGGAGTTCAACTGGTGTCCGTACCGTAAACCGACACAGGTGGGTGAGGCGAGTAGCCTAAGGTGAACGAGTGAAACGTGGTCAAGGAACTCGGCATAATGATCCCGTAACTTCGGAAGAAGGGATGCCCTTCGCGGTACCTGCTTTTACAGTGGGCGCTGAGGAGGGCCGCAGATAATCGGCTCAAGCGACTGTTTAGCAAAAACACAGGTGAGTGCCAAGCCGCACAAGGCGCCGTATACTCACTGACGCCTGCCCGGTGCCGGAAGGTTAAGGGGAGAGGTTAACCCGTAAGGGTAAAGCCTTGAGCCGAAGCCCCGGTAAACGGCGGCCGTAACTATAACGGTCCTAAGGTTAACAACCGCTAGCCTTAGTAAAACTGAACCAAATGCGGGAAACTCCTCGAAAACCGCTCGGTACTCGTCGGCGACGACGATCGTTCATGAAGTATGTGGGCGTTCGCGGCCGGCAGTAAAAATCCGACGGACAGGGGGACAATCCGCAGGAAAGGCCCGAGCTGTTTTCAGCCGGGAATCCCCAGAGACTTAACGTTCAGGACTGAACTATGGAAATCTCCACAGAATGGATCGTCGGCTTCGTTGACGGTGAAGGCTGCTTTCATGTGGGAATAGCACAACATCCCGACATGACCGCAGGAATCCAGGTCCTGCCTGAATTCACCGTAGTACAACACGAGCGTGACGTGCAGGTTCTCCACGCGCTGAAGACGTTCTTCGGCTGCGGAGTGGTTCGAAAGAATCACGGGGACCGGCTGTCTTACAGGGTGCGGGACAGGAGGCATCTCCTCGACCGGATCCTTCCATTCTTCGTGGACCACCCGCTCAAGACCAAGAAACACGTTGACTTCCTGAAATTCAGGGACGTGGTTCTCATGATGGAGAAGGGTGAGCATCTTACGCCCGACGGACTTCAGCGAATTCGTGAAGTCGGCGCGGCGATGAACCGTAGATCAGCCAAGATAAAGTCCAGCCCTCACGGAAACGTGGAGGAATGACTGAGCGAAATTCCTTGTCGGGTAAGTTCCGACCTGCACGAATGGCGTAACGACTTGAGCACTGTCTCGACCACGTGCTCGGCGAAATTGCAGTCTCGGTGAGGATTCCGAGTCCCCGCAGCAGGACAAAAAGACCCCATGCACCTTTACTGCAACCTGTCATTGCTCGTTGCACGGTGCTGTGTAGCATAGGTGGGAGCCGTTGATCCCTGGGCGCTAGCTCAGGGGGAGGCAACAGTGAAATACCACCCTGCGCCGTGCGACGTGCTCACCAGAGCGAGGCAAACCCTCCTTGGGACCGTGGCAGGCGGGCAGTTTGACTGGGGCGGTCGCCTCCGAAAGAGTAACGGAGGCGCGCGCATGGTGCCCTCAGTGCGGTCGGTACTCGCACGCAGAGAGTGTAACAGCAGAAGGGCGCCTAACGGTGAGACCGACAGGTCGAGCCGATACGAAAGTAGGCTGTAGTGATCCGGTAGCCCCGCGTGGGCGGGCTATCGCGCAACGGATAAAAGGTACGCTGGGGATAACAGGCTTATCGCGCCCGAGAGTTCACATCGACGGCGCGGTTTGGCACCTCGATGTCGGCTTATCACATCCTGGGGCTGGAGCAGGTCCCAAGGGTCCGGCTGTTCGCCGGTTAAAGTGGTACATGAGCTGGGTTCAGAACGTCGTGAGACAGTTCGGTCTGTATCCGCTGTGGGCGTTGGAAGATTGAGGGGCGCGGACCCTAGTACGAGAGGACCGGGTCGGATTGCCCGCTCGTGTACCGGCTGTGGTGCCAACTGCAGCGCCGGGTAGCGAGGGCAAGCGCAGATAACCGCTGAATGCATCTAAGTGGGAAGCTGCCCCCAAGATGAATCTTCCCTGGAGCCTCGAGCTCCCTGAAGGGCCGGGAGAGACCATCCCGTCAAGAGGTCGCACGTGGACGCCGGGCAACCGGTTTCGAGCGAAGCGATCCTCATCGCCCGTGAGGCTTGATCTCCTTATATGGTTCTAGTTTCCTCTTTATGACTAGAACCGACTAGCAGAAAACCAAGCGATCTAACGGTTGATTCGAACATCAAACGATCACTACTACAATCCAAAGTCAAATGTTGTATGTTGTCCGCGGCCTGTTCCTACTGGGGTGTAGGTCAATTGGCAGACCGCCGGATTGTTAATCCGGAAGTTGCAGGTTCGATTCCTGCCGCCCCAGCTTTCGATTTTTGACAAACGATCTTCGCTGGCGACTAGAGCGTAGGGGCCACACCCGTTCCCATTCCGAACACGGTCGTTAAGCCCTACAGCGCCGATGGTACTCCGTCCGAGAGGACGCGGGAGAGTAGGCCGTCGCCGGCATCTCATTGAAGGCCACTCAGAATTTCTGAGTGGCCTTTTTGTTTGGGGCCCGATCGAGTTCGAAAACACCGCCGCCGAAGACGACGGCACCTGGACATCACGGTGATCATTCTGATCGTTTCAGGAGTTCCGCGCCGAGTTGCAGAGCACGCGGCGCGCCGCAATATTCCACTGATTGCGCGACTCCCTGCGCCGCGCCCACTGGGAGGACTTATGGCTGCGTTTCGTATGGCTGGCTTCACGCTGATTTCTGCGCTTGCGTTGGCATGCTCATCAGACGGCGTCTTGGGCCCCTCCGGTCGTTTCGACCACGCCGCGGCGACCTTCGCCTGTGGACCGGCTGATGGGCCTGCCCTCGCGATCTATCTCGCTCCGGATCCGATAACATCGCTCGACCCACCGGGCGCGTTTCTGCGCGTGTACGTGCCAGGCACGATCAGTCAGATTAGCGGTAGGGTGTGGCCAATTGCCACGAACTCCGATGCCGCTGCATGGTTCCATCCAGCCACCAACGCCTCCGAGATCGCAACTAACGGTTACCTGATGGTCGGCTCCGCGAACGCTGACAAGACCGTCGACGGCTCGGTTGATCTGCAGTTCCCCAGCGCAGGGCATTTCCATGGCTCGTTCCACGCCGGGTGGATTCCGTCGAACGTTTTGTGCGGATAGAAACGCTGGCGATGCCTGGGCACACAGGCTAACTCGCGGCTAACTCGCGTATCGCTCGGCGCAGACAGTCAACGAACGCGCTGAGCGTTAGGCTGGGCTCCCCGACACTCCGAGACGACTAGGGCCTATAGCGATGGCATTGAAACCCGAGGTACGCTACTCAAAACTCCCTTCGGAGCGGCGAGCCGGGAGCGACACGTAGTAGGGAAGAGCGGACGGAAGGCAGTTTTCAGTTGAGCAGTATCCCGTTTGCTAGCGAAGTATCTTGCATCATGCCAAGAGCAGGAATCGTCACCGTCGTCGGAAAACCCAACGTCGGCAAGTCCACGCTGCTCAACCGCATCGTCGGCCAGAAACTGAGCATCACCAGTCCTAAGCCGCAATCCACGCGCGACCGCATCGTCGGGATCTACACGAACGACGACTCGCAGATGGTGATCCTCGATACTCCGGGACTTCTAAATCCGCGCTACCCGCTTCAGGAAGCCATGCGCGCAACGGCGCTCCGAGCTCTCGATGAGGCCGATGTCATCGTCTACTTGTCAGACGCTACCGAGGGCATGCCGCCCTCACTCGTCCAAGCGGCCGAACTTCCCAAGGCTCCGCGCGCGCCCGTCCTCGCGGTCCTCAATAAGACGGACGTTGTAACCGCCCACCGCCGAGAAGAGATCGCAGCCGACCCCGCCACCGTGAGCATTTCGGCCTTGACGGGCGACGGAGTTCCCGAGCTCATGGACAGCATCGCGCGGCACCTTCCCGAAAGCCCGTTTCTTTATCCCGTCGACGAGATCAGTACCCAGCCCGTTCGATTCTTCGTGGCGGAGCTGGTGCGGGAAACAGTGCTCGAGCAGCTTGAGGACGAAGTACCGTACTCCGTTGCCGTTCAGGTTGAAGAATTTCGCGAGGGTCACTCACCTCTCTACATCCGCGCAGTAATTTACGTGGAGCGGGACAGCCAGAAGGCAATCATCATCGGCAGCAAGGGCGCGCAGATCCGCCGCTTGGGCGAGGCTGCGCGCAAGAAAATCGAAGTTTTCGTCGGCACCCGAGTGTATCTCGATCTCTGGGTCAAAGTCCTGGCCAACTGGCGCAAGAATCCCGGCAGTCTTTCACGATTCGGTTATCAACTCGCTACAGGAAAAAGCAAATGAGCTTGTCACCGCGTCTCCTCGAAATCCTCGTCTGCCCGAAGTGCAAGAGCGAGCTCGAGTACCGCGAGGCCGACCAGGCCCTCTTTTGTCACAAGTGCCGACTCCGCTACGCCGTGCGCGACGACATCCCAATCATGCTCATCGATGAGGCGACTCCTTTTTAGCGCGGGGCTGTCCGTTTCCCTTGCCGGACAGGCCTTCTCGCAAGCTCCGACCGGGAGCGAGGGCGCGCTTTTTTTGCTATTGCCCACGGGTGCCCAGGCGGTCGGCATCGGTCAAGCGATGGTCGCCGCAAAACCAGGGAGTGAAGGGATTTGGTGGAATCCGGCATCGATCGCCGATCAGGATAAGCGGGAGCTGGCAATCCACCACTCGAAAACGGTCGCCGGGGTCGGCGACGCGCTCACATTCGTTCTCCCAACCAAGTCGTACGGCACCGCCGCGCTTTCTCTAAACATCCTCAACATCGGTGAGCAACAGGTCACTGACAATTTCAATCAGGTGATCGGGGTGATCCTTCCGCGCGACGTCGTCCTGGCGGGGACATATGCTGCGTCGTTTAGCAAACGCCTGAGCGCGGGGCTCAACTATAAAGTGGTGCAGCTGCGGGTTGATTGTTCCGGCCAGTGCAGCAGTGTCGGCGCAGGAGTCCAGAGCTCGACGGCTGTTGATCTTGGGACGCAGTACGCATTCGAGGCTGGCGCGCCGCTCACGCTCGGGGCCGCAATTCGAAATCTCGGCGGAAGACTCAACTCCAGAGAGACGAACCAGCGTAACCCGCTTCCCACCCAGGTCGAGCTAGGGGCGATGTACCGGCTCAAATTTCTCGATCATTACGTGAAAGACACCGAGCTTAGAGCCGCAGGCAGCTTCATCAACTCCCGATCGAACGGGGGCAAGTCAGTCCGCGTCGGAACTGACGTCACCTATCAAGGGAAGGTCCATCTTCGGGCCGGATACGTCGGTCACGATAAGAGGGGGGACGCGAGCGCCGCTCTCGGATTTGGCCTGCAAAGCGGGGGGTTCGTGTTCGACATTGCCCGGACCTTTGGCGGACTTCCGGCTGACAACGGCCAGAGCCCGGTATACGTCTCGCTTCGCTACCTGTTTTGACGAGGAGCGCGGCGCTGCTGCGTCCGACGACCGTGTTTTCGCTCCTGGACCGAGCCCTCAGTCCTGAGGTTTGCCCGTGGTCCGGCCGTGACTGTAGCCCCCAAAAGGTCGTCAAACAAGGCAAACGGGAATCCTGTTCGGCGGCCGTGACCATCGGTGTGCTGGCGGAGGTTCTCGTTTCGGCTACAGTCGAGGCGAAACGAATTGGCTCGAAGGAGCCTTGCTGCTTCTAGCGTATTCCGCATTCGGAGTTGCGTTCTTTTTCTTCTGACAGAGCAGAATCACCGACGACCGGAAGCCCAACGATTTGCAGCAGCCAAACGCGATACTTTTCTCACCCAGCGGTGCCTCCGCTCTCCCGGCGCACGTAAGCGCCTGGATCGATGCGCAGGGAGCGTCGCTCGTCACTCTCGCCAGTGCTGACGAGCTGATGTCGATCGGCCTGCGCGCGCGGCCGCGGTTCGTCGTGTTCGACGCGCGCCGCAGCCCAGGCCCGGTCCTGGCTGCTCTCCACAGAGTGAAAAAAGACTCCTATACCGGCGTCGTTCCGTGCGCGGTCTTGTGCGCGAAGACGAACGAGGCGCTTTCTGCGGCGTTCGACGCCGGCGCTGACGAGGTCCTCCGTGAAGGAGTGCAGCCGGCCGAAGCGGTCCGCCGTCTGACTGCAATGCTGATTCGGTCGGAGCGTGACCTTATCGTGCATCCATCGACCCGGCTCGCCGGGACGTCCGCAATCGAATCCGAGATCGGCCGGCGGCTGGCGTTGGGTGACGCCTTCGCGGTGTGCTACGCTGACCTCGACCACTTCAAAGAATTCAACGATCGCTACAGCTACAACGAGGGCGACCGCGTCATCCGGATCCTTGCCAAGCTGCTGCACGATGTCGTCAAGGGAACGTGCGGCGAAGACGGATTTATCGGGCATATTGGCGGCGATGACTTTATCTTCATCATACCGTACAACGCGATTCCCGCGGTGTGCGGAGAGATCGTCGCCACCTTCGACCTTCTCGCGCCGTACCAGTACTCAGAACAAGACCGCCGCGCCGGCTATTTTTTCGGAAAGGACAGAAGAGGTCACCTCGACCGGGTGCCGCTGATGACGCTATCGATCGGAGTGGTCACCAATCTCCGCCGCACGTTGACCTCCGCCCGCCAGGCGAGCCAACTTGCGACCGAGATGAAAACGTACGCCAAGAGCCTTCCCGGCTCGGTTTATACTGTCGATAGACGCAGCGATGACCGTGTAACGCCGCAGGAGCCGGTACCGGCAATTCGCGATGTACGCCTGATTGGAGAGAATGAATGAACGTCAGCTGCCCGGATTGCCGCTCCATCTTCCGAGTGGACCCCGCCAAGGTTCCGCCCTCGGGGGTGCGTGCACGCTGCTCCGTCTGTAGCGGCGTCATCTCCATTCCCGCCCCAACTGGCCAGAGCACGCCCGCCGGCGGGGGAGCTCGCTCCTCGACACCCCCCTCCTCGGAATCCGGACAGCAGGATCGCGCTCGGTCCACGCCCGCGTCGCAAGGCGGATGGGATGCCCCTCCGGTGAGCTCCGCCCCACAGCGACCCGCCGCCGCGCCCGCTCCCCTAGCACAGCGCCCAGCACCACCTCCTCAGCCGAGGAGTGTGGAGGCTCCGGCAGCACCGCGTCCCAGACCCGAATCGATTGAGCGGACCGCGGCAACAGCCACCGTAACGCCTCCCTCGCCCTCGTCCGGGTTGCCGGAGTTCACGCCGTCTGCTCAACCGGCGCCTGTGGCGCCCTCCTCGCCAATGGGCTCGGGACCGTCCGGACCGCCGTTGGTGCCGTCGGCGTCACCTACGAGGCCCCCCATCACGCCCCGTCCGCCAGTAGCACCGCTGGCAGCACCGCCAGCGACCTCCCCGTCAGCGGGCGATGGTGGGGCGCGGCGTCCACTCAACCCGTTTCTCTCGAAGGATCCGAACCAGCGCGCCAAGAGACTCGCCCGAGCACTTGTATCCGACATCATTACCTATCATCCGGCCAAGCACGCGGAGGGCCTCCGCGACGGAACCCTCAAGCAGCTCTTTCGAGAAGAGATAAAAAAGAGCTTCGAAGAGTATATTGCCCAGGTAGGGCAGCAGCTGGCGGAGAGCACCACCTACTTTCAGGAAGCGCTGAACGAAGTGCTGGGTGGCGGCAAGAAAATCTTCTAGGCCTCGGGGGGCCCGGGTAAATGGCGGATAACGAGCGCAGTCGCGGTCTCAAGCAGAGCAAAGAGCGACTAGCGGAGTTGCGGAGGTATCTTTGACATCGACGGCAAGCGCGCTCGCCTGAGCGCACTGGACGCCGAGATGGCCGACCCCGGCTTTTGGAACAACCAGGAACACGCGCAGATTGCGCTCCAGGAAGCGAAGCAGCTGCGCGGTTGGATCGACCCCTACGACAAGCTGAACGATCGCGTCGTGAGTGCCTTCGAGCTCGACGAACTGCTCCAGGATAGCTCGGAGCCGGAGATGGAGCGTGAGCTGGACGCCGAGTCGCTACAGCTTACGGAGGATCTCGCCTCATTCGAAGTAAAGTCGCTCTTGCGCGGGCCGGACGACTTCCGGGACGCTCAGCTCGAGATCAGCGCCGGGGCCGGTGGGACCGAGGCGCAGGACTGGGCAGAGATGCTTATGCGAATGTACGTGCGCTGGGCGGAGAGGCGTGGGTTCGACGTCAGCGTCCTGGACGAGAGCGAGGGCGAAGAGGCGGGAATCAAGGGCGCGGTTCTCGAGATCCGTGGGCAGTACGCCTACGGACTCCTGAGGCCGGAGACAGGAGTACATCGTCTGGTGCGCATCTCTCCCTTCGACGCGAACGCCCGGCGCCACACGAGCTTCGCGTCGGTGTTCGTATACCCGGTCGTCAACGAAGAAATCAACATCGAGATCCGCGACGAGGATCTGCGAGTGGACGTCTACCGCGCATCCGGCGCGGGCGGCCAACACGTCAACAAGACGAGCTCCGCCGTCCGAATCACCCACATTCCGACCAACACCGTTGTCGCTTCGCAGGCGGAGAGATCGCAGTTCAAGAACAAATCGACGGCGATGAAGATGCTCAAGAACAAGCTCTATCAAGCCGAAGTCGAGAAGCGCGACGCGCACAAGGCGGAGCTCGATGCCACGAAATCCGACGTGAGCTTCGGCAGTCAGATCAGGAGCTACGTTTTCCAGCCGTACACGATGGTCAACGACCATCGAACGGAACTCAAGATTCCCGACGTTCAAAAGGTGATGGATGGCGGGATCGATCCGTTCATCGAGGCATACCTAAAGCTGGGCGGCGGCGGCTCCACCACGGCGGCAGCGTGACCGACGAGCTCAACTTCGTTCTCCAGGCGCGTCGGGAGAAGCTCGAAGCGCTGGAGGCAGCTGGTGTAGCGCCGTATGCCTATGGATTCGATCGCCAGCATTCGGCCGCGGAGGCGCAGTCGCTACTCACGAGCGGTGACGAGGGGCCGGCTGTGACCTTGGCGGGCAGGGTCGTCGCTTGGCGTTCGCACGGCAAAACGACGTTCGCGCACCTCGCCGACTCCACGGGAAAGATTCAGCTCTATTTCAAGAAGGACCAGCTGGGCGAGAAGATGTACGCGCTCCTCACGCATTTCGATCTTGGCGACGTCATCGGCGTGCATGGCCCGCTCTTCCGCACGCGAACCGGTGAAGTCACGGTGCGAGTCGACCGCGTCGAGATGCTCGCGAAATCACTCCGCCCGCTGCCGTTCGGCAAGGAAGAGGAGGTCAACGGCCAGATCGTTCGCCATTCCGGATTCGCGGACCCCGAGCAGCGTTACCGACAGCGCTACGCGGATCTCGCGGTCCATCCCGAGGTGCGAGCCCTGTTCATCGCGCGCTCACGCATGACGCGGGCGATCCGCTCACACCTGGACGGGCTCGATTTTCTCGAGGTGGAAACTCCGATTCTGCAGCCGCTCTATGGCGGGGCTGCGGCGCGGCCATTCACCACGGTTCACAACGCTCTCAACATGCCGCTCTACCTCCGCATCGCCGACGAGCTCTATCTCAAGAGACTGGTCGTGGGTGGACTCGATCGTGTGTACGAGATCGGCCACGACTTCAGGAACGAGGGAATCGATCGCACCCACAATCCCGAGTTCACAATGCTCGAGTTCTACCAGGCGTACGCCGATTACACGGACATGATGGAGTTGGTCGAACAACTGCTCGAGAGAACGGCGGAGGCGTTGCGCTCGGTGCCGGAGCTCGCGGCGAACGTCCCCACGTTCCGTCGGCCTTTCCCGAGGGTCGAGTGGATTTCCTCGCTCAACGCTGCGGCGGGCGTCGACGTCGCCGCACTCGACGACGCGTCCTTGCGCGCACTTGCGCGCCGCGTCGGGGTAGAAAAGACAGACGACTTGAGTCGCCCGAAATTGCTGGACGAAATGTTCCAGGCGGTGGTCGAGCCGAAGCTCATTGAGCCGACGTTCATCGTAGACTACCCGGTGGAGCTGTCGCCGCTGGCCAAGCCGAAGCGCGGGAATCCCAAGCTCACGGAGCGATTCGAGCTATTTGCGAACGGGAAGGAAATGGCCAACGCCTTTAGCGAACTGAATGACCCGCTGGACCAGCGCCGGCGCTTCGAGGCGCAAGCGAAGCTGCGCGCAGCAGGCGATGAGGAGGCGCCCGGAGTCGATGAAGATTATCTGCGGGCGATGGAATACGGCATGCCTCCGATGGGAGGTGCCGGAATTGGGATCGACCGTTTGTTCATGTACCTGTCCGGCGCGACTAACATCCGCGACGTGATTCTATTTCCGACCATGAGACCCGAGTGACGAAGCTCGAATTGCAGATCGCGTGGAGATACCTGCGAAGCCGGCGGGGGTCCAAGCTGCTCTCCCTGATCAGCATCATCGCCATCGGTGGTGTGCTGGTCGGCGTGAGCGCGCTCATCGTGATCATTGGCGTAATGAATGGGCTTCAACACGATCTGCGCGAGAAGATTCTGGTCGGCAGTCCCGACATCCGAGTGCTCACCTACGGCGAAGATCTCAAGATCACCGAATGGCCCAAGGTGCTGGAGAAGGTGCGGAAACAGCCCGGCGTCGTAGCCGCAGCGCCATTTGTGCTGACCGAGGGCTTGATGACGGCGGGCCATGATTACGCGGGCGGGGTCTATATCGTCGGGCTTCTGCCCCAGGCGCGTGGCGTGCCCGACGTGACAACGATCAGATCCCACGCCACCGCCGGGGATTTCCGCTTTGCGAGCTCTGACGGACAGCACCGTGGGGTCGTGCTCGGAAAGCTGCTGGCGTCGCGATTCAACAAGTGGCCGGGCGATAGCATAAACCTGTTGTCCGCCGGCGGCGGTAAGAGCATGAACCCGGTGACAGGCGGATTCGTTCCGAGGGTCGAGAGGTTCGAGGTCACGGGAATCGTGTCGACCGGAATGTACGAATACGACAACGCCTACGCCTTTATCGCGCTCGACAAGGCGCAGAGTCTGGCGGGGCTCTCGGACGGAGTCACTGGAATCGAGGTAAAGACCACCGATCGCTGGCAGGCGGAGAGTGTCGCTGCCCGGCTCTTAGGCGTGCTCGGCTGGCCGTACAGGACGGTCGATTGGCAGGAGCAGAACCATTCTCTCTTTCAGGCTCTCAAGCTGGAAAAGCTCGGGATGGGAGTGATCCTGCTACTCATAGTCTTAGTCGCCGCATTCAACATCGTGAGCACCCTCACGATGGTGGTAGCCGACAAGACGAAAGAAATCGGCATCCTCAAGGCGATGGGAATGCCGGCGGCCTCGATCCGCCGAATTTTCTTCGCGCAAGGATTGGTGATCGGAGTCGTGGGGACTGTGCTGGGCCTCGTGCTCGGGTTCGCCGGCGCGCTCGCCCTCGACAAATACCAGTTCATCAAGCTCGACGCTCAAGTCTATTTTATCGATCACCTGCCGGTGTCGACTCAACCCATGGACGTGATGTGGATCGTGATCGCGAGCATCGCCATTGCCGCGATCGCTACGGTGTATCCATCGGTCCAGGCCTCGAGGCTTTTTCCGATCGAGGCGATCAGACACGAATGACGATGACCGTACTTGAGGCTCACGACGTCTACAAGACGTATGTCGGCGGCGACGGGAACGTGCTGCACGTCCTCAACGGGGTCAATCTTTCCGTTCCGCGGGGTGAGATGATCGCGATCGTTGGCGCGAGCGGGGCGGGAAAGAGCACTCTCATGCACGTCCTCGGAGCACTGGACAAACCCACGCGCGGTTATGTAGTAATCGGAGGCGAGCCGGTTCACGGACGCGATGAGACCGAGCTCGGCGAGCTTCGGAACCGGACCGTCGGCTTCGTGTTCCAGTTTCACCACCTGTTACGGGAGTTCTCGGCGCTCGAGAACGTGATGATGCCGTTACGTATTGCGGGCCGCCCCGAAGAAGCCGCACGAAGCAGAGCGGCAGAGCTGCTGGCGCGCGTCGGGCTGAGCGCGCGCATGACTCATCGGCCAGCTGAGCTGTCCGGAGGAGAGCAGCAGCGGACCGCCGTCGCCCGCGCTTTGGCGATGGATCCGCAGGTCATCCTCGCCGACGAACCGTCGGGGAACCTCGACCGAACGAACGCGGAGATGTTGCATGAATTGTTGACGGAGGTCGTCAATGACCTCGAGATCGGGATGGTCGTCGTTACTCATAGCCGCTCTCTCGCCGCGCGTGCCCGCAAAGTGCTACTGCTGGAAGGCGGGCGGCTCAGCCAGACAGAAGTGAATGAGGTGGTCGTATAAATGATCTGCGATCTGTGCAAAGGTGGCGAGGCTGTCATCCAGCTCACTGAAATCGAGGGGAGCGGGGTGAGACAGCTGCATCTGTGCGAGAAATGCGCAGCTGAGCGCGGCGTCGAGACCACACTCACGGCGGCCAAGCCCCAGATCAACAACTTCCTTCAGACGATTCACGAGCAGATGCCGGCCGCCAAGGGCGAGCCGGCCCACTGCTCGTTCTGCCAGGCGACGCTGGCCGATTTCCGCTCGACCGGCCGGCTGGGCTGCGCGCACTGCTACGAGGCGTTTGAGGTCAGTCTGCGCGATCTCTTGCGACGGGTGCACGGCAACTCCCGGCACATTGGGCGGCGTTACGTGGCGCCGCTTCCCTCGGATCTTCCGCACGTGTCGAGCGCAACCGAGCTTCGGGATCGCCTCAAAAGAGCGATCGAGGCGGAGCAATTCGAGCTCGCGGCGGACATCCGCGACAAGCTGCGGGGAATCGAGTGATGCTCGATCTCTCACTACTTCCGGACGGAGGCGCCAGCTGGCTCGATGCATCGGGCGAGCACGCCGATATAGTCATCTCGACTAGGATCCGCCTCGCGCGGAATCTCGAAGGTTACGCGTTCACGCCGAGGGCACGTGACGGCGAGCGCCTCCGAATTCTTACCCAGGTGCGCGAAGCGTTCGCGAGCCTGAGCTCGATAGAAGACGGAGTGCTGGTGCGGGTGGACGAGCTGCCGCCCGAAGACCGGCTCTTGCTCCATGAGCGTCACCTGGTCAGCAAGGAACTGGCGGGCTTGAACGAGCAGCCCGTCCGGACCGGCGCCGCCGTCTATTTGTCGCGCGGTGTCGGGATCATGGTTAATGAAGAAGATCATCTGCGTCTCCAGGCCCTCCACTCGGGCTTCCATGTTGCCGACGCCTTCGGAGTGATCGAGCGTCTCGACGCCGAGCTGGGCAACAAGGTCCCGTACGCCTTCCACAATGAGTTCGGCTACTTGACGGCGTGCCCCACAAACGTCGGAACCGGCCTTCGCGCCTCCGTCCTGATCCACCTGCCAGGGCTGGTCTTGACCAAGGAAATCGGAAAGGTGCTCGCCGGTCTGCAGCAAGTGGGGCTCACCTACCGCGGCATGTACGGCGAGGGAAGCGAGGTGGTTGGGAACTTTTTCCAGATCTCGAACCAGACGACGCTCGGCAGGTCGGAAAGCGAGTTACTTGATTACTTGGTACGCGTCGTAAGACATGTAATAGAGCGTGAAGAAGAAGCGCGACGGGTGCTGTTGCGCGATGCGGGTTATATTATAGAAGACAAGCTCTGGCGTGCCTTTGGCACGCTGCGATATGCACGCAGCTTGAGCTTCGAAGAAGCGATGAATTATCTAAGCGGCGTGCGACTGGCTGTCGGTCTGAAACTGATAAGCGGTCTCAGTGTATATACTCTCAACAAGCTCCTGATTTTTAGTCAGTTGGCGCACCTCAGCCACAGCGAGGGAAGGGCGCTGACGGAAAGCGAAGCGAATGTCGCACGCGCTCGATACGTGCGAGAGACGCTAGCTCGAGAGGCGGAGTAAGGGTAGCGGGTAATCACGCGCGCCGCAGTGATCTACACTGTCACGCACGCGAAGGAACTGGCTCCCGCACTGAGGATTGCAGAGATGAACGGGTACAACTTCACAGAGCGAGTCCGAAAGGTTCTCGCCATGGCTCGTGAGGAGGCCGCGCGTCTCCATCACGAATACGTCGGCACCGAGCACATACTGCTCGGCTTGATCCGCGAGGGCGAGGGTGTGGCCGCCGCCGTTCTCCAAAATCTGAGCGTCGACTTGGACGAGATCCAACAGAAGATTGAGGAGACCGTGAAGAAGGGTAAGGCCGCAGCCGCGACCGGACCCGATCTCCCGTATACGTCGCGCGCTAAGAAAGTCCTCGAATTGGCCATGGGTGAGGCGCGTGATCTGAGTCACGGTTACGTAGGGACCGAGCACCTCCTCCTCGGCTTGCTGCGTGAAGAGAAAGGAATTGCCGCTCAGGTTCTCACCGATGCGGGCGTTAACCTCGACGCCGCGAAGGCAGAGACTCTCCGCCTGCTCGGCACCGAAATGCCACAGGGCGGCACGCCCGCGGCAACGCAGGGCACTGCCGGTACACCGCAGACCCAGACCGGCAAGGGAGAGAAGAAATCCAAGACCCCCGCGCTAGATCACTTCTGCCGCGACCTGACGCAGCTCGCTGCCGACAACCAGCTCGATCCGACGATCGGCCGCGGCAAGGAAATCGAACGCGTGATGGAGATCCTCACGCGTCGGAAGAAGAACAACCCGGTCCTCATCGGTGAGCCAGGCGTCGGCAAGACAGCGATCGTGGAAGGACTCGCGCAACTCATCGCCAACGGCGAGTGCCCGGATTCCCTCCGCGAGAATCGCGTGCTCTCGCTCGACATGGCCGCCGTAATCGCCGGCACCAAGTATCGCGGTCAATTCGAAGAGCGCCTCAAGGCGGTTATGAACGAGATCGCTCAGAACAAGAACATCATCCTGTTCATCGACGAGCTGCACACGCTCGTCGGAGCAGGCGCGGCAGAAGGGGCCATCGACGCCAGCAACATGCTCAAGCCAGCGCTCGCGCGAGGTGAGCTCCAGTGCGTCGGTGCATCCACGCTCAACGAATACCGCAAATACATCGAGAAGGATGGAGCACTAGAGCGTCGCTTTCAGACGGTCATCGTCGAGCCGCCTTCGGTTGATGAGACGGTGGAGATCCTCAAGGGACTTAGGAAGAAGTACGAGGAACACCATAAAGTGACGATTCCCGACTCTACACTCGAGTCTGCGGCCAAGCTGTCGGAGCGCTACATCACGGACAGATTCCTGCCCGACAAGGCCATCGACGTCATTGACGAAGCGGGCGCGCGAGCGCGTCTCGCGACGCAATCCCCGCCGCCGGCAGTCGCCGAGCTCAAGGGACAGCTCGACGCCGTGAATGTCGACAAGGAAGCAGCCGTGCGCGATCAGAACTTCGAACGCGCTGCATCGCTCCGCGATCGGGAGCGCGAGCTCCAGGGCGATATCCGTCGCAAGCAGGAAGAGTGGGAGAAGCACAGGCAGTCGCACCGGCCCGTGTTGGGCGAGGAAGAAGTCTCCTTCATAGTGAGCCGCTGGACGGGCATCCCCGTAATGCGGCTCCAGGAAGCGGAAACGGCCAGACTGCTTCGCATGGAAGAGGAGCTCCACGTGTCGGTCGTGGCGCAGGAAGAGGCGATCAAGGCGCTCTCGCGCTCGATTCGCCGCAGTCGCGCCGGCCTCAAGGATCCCAACCGCCCAATCGGCTCGTTCATTTTTTCCGGTCCAACTGGCGTCGGAAAGACAGAAGTCGCTCGCGCACTGGCCAAGTTCCTATTTGCTGATCCAGCAGCGCTCATTCGCGTCGACATGAGCGAGTACATGGAGAAGTTCTCCGTGTCCCGCCTCATTGGCGCGCCTCCAGGCTACGTTGGCTACGAGGATTCCGGCACTCTAACCAAGGCCGTGCGCCGGAAGCCATACAGCGTCGTCCTCCTCGACGAGATCGAGAAGGCGCACCCTGATGTGTTCAACATCCTGCTCCAGGTCCTCGACGAGGGTCACTTGACCGACAACTACGGTCGGGTGATCGACTTCAAGAACACGGTCGTCATCATGACCTCGAACGTGGGTGCACGCGACATCACCAAGGGCCGCGGCCTCGGGTTCCACGCGCCAGACGCTAAGACGAGCTTCGAGCGGATGGCGGAGAAGGTAAAGGAAGAGATGCAACACGTCTTCAATCCCGAATTTCTAAACCGCCTGGACGACGTGATCGTCTTCCACCCACTGTCGCAGGAGAACATCGCAGAGATCGTGACGATCCTCTTGAGGGATGTTCAGAAGCGGCTCGGTGACGAGGAGCTGACACTCAAACTCACCGACCCCGCGTCGGCGTTCCTGGTGAAACACGGCTACGACGAGAAGTTCGGAGCACGCCCTCTTAAGCGTGCGATCCAGAAGTTCATCGAGGATCCGCTCTCGGAAAAGATCCTGCTGGCAGAATTCGCCAAGGGCGACGAGATCGAAGTGGACCTCGCTGCCGACGGGCTCAAGCTCGACTTCCGTGTGCTGAGCGGCACGCCGAAAGCCTAGCAAAAAACAGCCGCAAGCGAACGGGGCTGCTGGAGAGAAGCAACTCTCCGGCAGCCCCGTTGTCTAATCAGAATCTTCGCTCTTAAGCGGGGACCTCCACCAAACTGATTAGTGTATATTTGTGCGATGCGGAAATTTGCTTCATATGTGCTGGCGCTAGTAGCCGTCAGCGCGGTCTCTCTGTACGCTCAGGAAAGCGCGCCGGGAGCGTGCTCGACCCCTGAATCCATAGCTGTCAGCGGTAACTCGCGCGTCGACACCGCGGCCATTCGCTCCACCGCAGGGCTGTCAGCCGGTGCACAGCTCAACGTCCACGACATCCAGACGGCCATCAAGGCGCTCTACGCAACCGGCCAATTCGACGACGTTCAGATCATCTGCCACGTCTCACCCACTACCAGCAAAGCGCAGCTCGGCATTCAGGTCAAAGAGCGACCGATTCTCACCGATTACAGAGTGATCGGCGCCGACCGCGTGTCGCCAAAGGATGTGAAGGAGAAGCTCAGCTTCCCAACCGGCGGTCCGGTCGATCCGGGCAAGATCGCCAAGGCGATTGCCAGCACGGACTCTCTTTACGAGAGCAAAGGTTACTACCTGGCGAGCGTGAAGGCGGAATCCACAGTCACCAACGGCAAACTCTCGCTCAATTTCAAGGTGGACGAGGGAAGACGCCTCGCGATTTCAGGTATCCGCATCAACGGCAACAAGAATATTCCCGGTGCCGACATCGTGGGCGCGATGGACACGAAGCCGGAAGGATTCCTCTGGACGCGGAACGGCGAGCTCGACGACGCCACGTATGCGCAGGATCTGAGCGAGAGAATCCCTCAGCTTTACTCGAGTCGCGGCTACATCGACTTCAGGATCATCAAGGATACCCTGATCGTCGATCGCGCCAACGGCAAGGGACTGATCGACATCACCGTAAGCGAAGGGCCTCGCTACCGGATTGGCAATTTCGAGGTGATCGGCAACCGGCGCTTCTCCACCGACCAGATCAACGGGTTCTACCCGTTCGGCAAGAATCAGCAGACTACGGTAGTCCAGAAGGCGACCGGCCTCATCCGGCGAGGGTACGTCAATCCGCCCAACACCTTCGACCAGGCCAAGTGGGAGGACGCGCAGCAAAAACTGATGGAAGCCTATAACGATGAAGGTTACATCTACGCGAATATCCGTCCGATCACCGAGCGAGTGCCGGGCAACGATTCCGTGCGCACCGTCAATCTCCGCTGGGAGATCGACGAGCGCGCACCCGCCATCGTCAATCGCATCGAGATCGTCGGGAACGACTACACCCATGAGTCGTGCATTCGAGAGCAGATCGTTTTGGCGCCGGGTCAGGTCTTTAACCGCAACTACCTAATTCGGAGCTACCAGAACATCGGCAATCTCAACTTCTTCGAGACGCCGATGGCCGCTCCCGAGACGCGCCCGAGCGGAGACCAGGGCGACGTCGACATCGTCTTCACCGTGAAAGAGAAGCGGACCGGGAACGTGAACTTCGGCGCGTCGATGGGTCAGGGCACCGGGCTCGGCGGTTTCATCGGACTCGATCAGCCGAACCTCCTCGGACGCTGCAAGCGCGCGCAGTTGCAGTGGCAGTTTGGCCGATATCTCAATGATTTCAACGCCACTTATAGTGATCCGAACATTCGCCAGTCGCGTGTTTCGGGCAGCTTCACCGCCTACCACAGCCGCTCACGTTATACGGTCGCGGACTTGGGCGGGATTATCAGAACTGGCGGCCAGATCCAGCTCGGATTCCCAGTTCCGCAATCGATCTATACGAGGCTCTTCGTTTCGTACGGGGGCGAGAAGGTCAACTACACAAGTGACGGCTTGCTCGGGACCGTGGCGCAAGCCTGTAACCGCTGCTTCCGCTCGACACTGGGATTCACTGCCACGCACGACACGCGCACTGGCCTGCCGTTCCCGGCGGATGGCGGCCTGCAGTCGGTCAATGCACAGTTCAACGGCGGGCCATTGGGCGGGACGGCTGCGTTCCAACGCCTGACCACCGAGCTTCGCTCTTACACTCCGATCGGATCGCTTGGAGGCAGCCTTCTCGGCGGAGAGCCGATGATGTTCGTAATCGGCCTTTCCACCCGGGCGGGCGCGTTGTTTGGCAGTCCGGGCCCGTTCTTCTCGACCCAGTCGTTCGCGTTGGGCGGGACGCAGTACGGGGAACAGCTCCGTGGTTACGATGAGTTCTCCGTGACACCTAACGGCTTTGATCCGCGCGGGGATCAGACCACGGCCAGCCGGGCTTCGTTCGGGAACGCCTTTTTCGTCGGGACGGCAGAGCTCGGGCTCAGGATCAACCAATCGCTCTACTTGAACACTTTCTTCGAAGGCGGCAATGTTTGGAATAAGCCCCGCGAGTTCGACCCGACGCGTCTGTTCAGGAGCGCCGGCTTCGGGGTTGCCACTTTGAGCCCACTCGGACCTTTGGGTGTAGATGTTGGGTATGGGTTCGACAAGATCGACGCACAGGGACGACCGGCGCCCAGCTGGAAGCTCCACTTTAAACTCGGACAATTCTTTTAACACTGGAGTCATAATGCGAGTGCTTTTCCGTGCGTGTTCCATTGCACTGGCCACATCGCTGATCTTTGTCGGCATTGCTGGAGCGCAGGCAGCGCAGTCTCCGCCCGCGCCTTCCAAGATCGGCTACATCAATTCGGCCCTGCTGCTTCAGCAAGCGCCGGGACGCGCCGACGCTGAGGCGCAGTTCGAGCGCGAGGTCGGAGTATACCGCCAGCAGATCCAGCGGATGGACGATTCGCTTCGGACGCTCATGGCTACATTCGAACGCGAGTCACCTAAGCTGGACAGCGCGACGCGTGAGAGCCGCCGCACCTCGATCGGACAGCGTGAGGTCGAGTATCAAAAGCGTGCCCGCGGACTCGATTCGACGATGCAGGCACGGCAGGCGCAGCTGGTCAAGCCGATCATGGAGCGCGTTCAGACCGTCATCGAATCGATTCGTGCCGAGGATGGTTACGCGGTAATCTTCGACGTCGGCGCACAGGTGAGCGTGGTCGTCGCCGCTGACAAGAGACTCGATCTCACGGATCGCGTGCTCGCGCGGCTCAAGTCGCAGGGAACGCCGCCTGGCGCACCAGCGAGCGGAGCGGTTCCACAGCCCGCGGGAGTGACTCGGCCAAAGAAGTGACGGGGTCAGCGGATTCGAAACCTTCAGTCAGCGGTGATGGTGCTAGCACCATCACCGCTGAGGCTATTGCGGCACTCGTTTCCGGAGAGTTGATAGGCGACGGCAAGACAGAAGTGAGTGGTGTCGCGCCGCTGGACCGCGCAGACCGGAGCCACCTGAGCATTCTGTCGAGCGGAAAGTACGCGCCAATGATGGCGACGACGAAAGCCGGAGTGGTGCTCGTCGATCCTGAGTTCCGCGACGTCCAAGGCACGCCACGTGCCCGCATAATTGTGAAGCAGCCGCTCGAGAAGCTTCTCTCACTCTTGCCGCGGCTCTATCCGCATGAATCGCCGCCCCCCGGTGTGGCATCGACGGCACGGATCGGGAGGGGGACAAGCATCGGCCAGCGGGTCTCCATTGGCGAGTACGCGATCGTCGGAGCCGACGCCAAGCTCGGCGACCGCGTCGCAATTGGCCCCCATTGCGTCGTTGGAGACAATGTCTCGATCGGGGACGGGACCCGGCTCTGGCCTGGAGTGACGATCTACTCCGGATCGACCCTCGGCGTGCGGACGGCGATTCATGCCGGAGCCCGCATTGGATGCGATGGGTTCGGATACGTCTTCCGCGATGGCACCCACGAGAAGATTCCGCACGTCGGCCGGTGCTTGATCGGGGACGATGTCGAGATCGGAGCCAATACCACGATTGACCGCGGCAGCATCGACGACACCGTGGTCGGAAACGGTACTAAGATCGACAATCTCGTTCACATCGCTCACAACGTCCGAATTGGAGAAAAGTGCCTCATTATGGCGCAGGTAGGTGTTGCCGGCTCGGTCACGATCGGCGATGGCGCCGTCCTCGCGGGCCAGGCTGGCATCAGTGGGCACCTGTCGATCGGCGCGGGCGCTCGTCTCGCGGCTCAAGCAGGAGTGTTCGGCGATATCCCAGCCGGTGAGTCGTGGTCCGGATATCCAGCCCGGCCCCACCGGGAAGCACTTCGGGCCTCGGCAGCGTTGTTTAAATTGGCCGGTATGATGCGGCGACTCGAGAAGCTGCTCGGAGAGCCCGAATCCAAGTGAGTCGAAAGACTTTAGCCCGTCCGGTGGCGCTCGAGGGGATAGGATTGCACCTGGGTGTTCCGTGCACCATTACCTTCCAGCCCGTCACGGCGAAACAGGGGATCGTTTTTCGACGCATCGATCGTCCGGGGCTGCCGCGGATACGCGCGCACGTGAGCGAAGTAAGTGGAAGCGAACGGCGCACTCAGCTCGGAAACGGCGATCACGCGGTGCATACCGTGGAACATGTCCTCGCTGCCATAACGGGAATGGGTATCGACGATGTGACGATCGACATGGATGGCCCCGAGCCGCCGATACTTGATGGTAGCGCCGCGCCGTTCCTTGCCGCGCTCTCCCAAGCAGGCCTTGCGGCCTTGGAGGGTGAGCCGGAGTTTTTGTATCTGAGCGAGCCCGTGCGGGTCATAGATGGGGCCTCCGTCTATGAGGCATATCCATGCGAGCGGTTGGAGCTCGACGTAACGATCGAATTTCCGCATCCCTTGATTGGGAAACAGTCGCGCCGCTTCACCGTCACGGAAGAGTCATTCGCGAGCGAGCTGTCGAGGGCGCGGACGTTCGGTTTTGTTCATGAGGTAGACGCGCTTCGCGCCAAAGGGTTGATCAAGGGGGCATCGCTCGATAACGCCGTCGTGCTGGACGACACCGACATCCTAAGCGGCGACTTGCGTTGGGCGGACGAGTTCGTGCGGCACAAGGCGATGGATTGTCTCGGGGATCTGGCGCTTGCGGGTGCTCGCGTGCGCGCCCGGATCGTCGCCGTGAAGCCGAGTCACCGCGGAACGGTGACGCTGGTTCGTGAAATGGTGAAGGCCGGACGAAAGGAGAAGGGGATGTATACGATAGAAGACATTATGAAGGTTCTGCCCCACCGCTATCCGTTCCTGCTGGTGGACCGGATTCTCGAGATCGAGGAGAAGAAGCGGATAGTGGGGCTTAAGAACGTCACCATCAACGAGCCGTTTTTTCAGGGCCACTTTCCCGGACATCCGATAATGCCCGGCGTCCTGATCATCGAGGCGATGGCGCAGGTGGGCGGTATGCTCTTGCTCGGCTCCGTACCCGATCCCGACGCAAAAGTGGTTTACTTCATGTCGCTCGACAACGTGAAATTCCGCCGGCCCGTAAAGCCGGGGGACCAGCTGCGTTTCGAGCTCGATGTCGTACAACTGAGAGGCACCGTCTGCAAAATGCGGGGAGTCGGCAAGGTCGACGGTGAGGTGGTCGTCGAGGCGGACATGGCCGCGACGATCCGCGACCGATGAGTTCGTCGGGGATCCACCCGACCGCCATAGTCTCGTCTGACGCTGACATCGCGCCCGATGTCGAGATCGGAGCCTTCGTCATTATTGGTGAGGGCTGCACCATAGGCCGCGGTTCGGTCATCTCGCCGCGAGCGACCCTCGAGCGGAACGTCACATTGGGTCAGAACGTGCGAGTCGGCGTCGGAACCATCCTCGGCGGGCCGCCGCAAGACCTCAAGTACGCCGGGGAGGAAACCACTGTCGAGATCGGCGACGGAACCGTCATTCGCGAGTACACTACAATCAATCGCGGCACGTCTCATTCTTTCAAGACGACGGTGGGAAAGAATTGCCTCCTCATGTCGTATGTCCACCTCGCTCACGACTGTCAGATCGGTGACCATGTCATCTTATCTAACGTGGTGCAGCTCGCCGGGCATGTCGCTGTCGAGGACCGGGCCATCATTTCCGGCTTGAGCGCAGTGCATCAGTTCGTTCGGATCGGACGCCAAAGCTTCATCGGCGGCTGCTCGCGCGTTTCCAAGGACATCCCACCTTTTCTGAAGGCGGTCGGCAATCCGGTGAAGCTGTACGGACTGAACACCGTAGGACTGCAGCGCAGCGGGATGGAGGAAGCAACGATTCTGGAGCTCAAGCGCGCGTACAGGCTGCTGTTTCGATCCGACCACAATGTGACGCAGGCGATCGAGCGGGCACAAGCTGAGCTTGAGCCGCTGCCCGAGGTGAGCGATCTGATACGATTCGTTGAGGCGAGCGAGCGCGGGGTCGTGATTTGACGAAAACCCCACGCGTCGGTGTCGTCGGCGCGGGCAGCCTCGGGTTCCACCACATAAGAATTCTGCGCGATCTTCCCGGCATCGAGTTCAGCGGCTTTGTCGAGATAGGGGAGACCCGGAGAGCCGAGGTCGAAAAGGAGCTGCGGGTCCGGAGTCACGTCACTCTCGAGCATCTTCTCGAGGCCTCCGACGCAGTCGTCATCGTCGTACCGACGTCCGCGCATTTCTCGGTGGCAGTCGCGGCGCTGGAACGTGGCAAGCACGTATTCATCGAGAAGCCCATCACTTCGACGCTGGAGGAAGCGGACGCACTCCTCGATCTGGCGCGAAAGCAGGGCCTGATGATCCAGATTGGCCACATCGAGCGATTCAATCGGGCCGTGCGCGCAGCGCTGCCCCATGTGAAGAAGCCGAGGTTCATCGACAGCGAGCGATTGGCGCCCTTTAGCCCAAGGGGCTCGGATGTCGCGGTCGTGCTCGATCTCATGATCCACGACATCGACCTGCTTCTCACTCTCGTCGGCTCCGGAGCGCGCGACATATCCGCGGTCGGAGTTCCGGTACTGACCCCGACGCTCGACATCGCCAATGCACGCGTGACGTTCGACTCGGGGGCCGTCGCCAACATCACGTCGAGCCGCATCTCGCGCGAGAAGAAGCGGAAGATCAGGATCTTTCAGCAGAGCGAGTACCTGTCGCTCGATCTCGCGGCTGGCACCGGAGAGTTCTATCGCCTCCGCTCTGATTTCGACCCTCTCGCAGTTCGTACTGCACCCGCCGATATCGCCGCCTTTGTAGATCGCATCAAGCTTCATGCACCGGACGGAGAGCCACTCAAGCTCGAGCTCGAGAGCTTCGTCAGCGCGCTCAAAGGAAAGGGCGAAGTTGTCGTCACGGGCGACGATGGAAGACTGGCGCTGAGCGTGGCTCTCCGAATTGTGAAGGAGATAGAGCTGACACTCCCCTCCCTCGTCGGGCACGCGCATCATCATGCGTAAGGTGCTGTTCGTCGCCGGAGAGGCTTCCGGCGACCTCCATGGTGCAGGCGTCGCAGCGGCTCTGAGACGCGTCCGACCCGAGCTCGAGCTTGCTGCTGTCGGAGGACGTCGCTTGGCCGAGCAGGGAGTCCAGCTGATCCACCGAGACGAACAACTCGGCGTGATGGGCTTCCTCGAGGTATTGAAGCACGTGCCGCGTCACTTCCTGCTTCTGCACTCGATTCGCAAGATGCTCGAAAGGGGCGAAGTGGCGCTCGTGATACTGATCGACTATCCCGGCTTCAACATGAAAGTGGCAGCGGCCGCCAAGCGAGCGGCGGTGCCCGTCCTTTACTACGTGACACCGCAGGTGTGGGCTTGGGGCGCCGGGCGGATTCCGAAGATTGCTCGCCTGGTCACCAAGGCCGCCGTTATTCTTCCGTTCGAGGAGCCGCTGCTTCGGGGTTTCGGGATCGACGCGACCTTCGTGGGGCATCCGCTGCTGGATCGGACGGCTAACATGCCGACCAAGCTCGAAGCGCGCGAAGCGCTCAACTTGCCGCAGAATACGCCGGTGCTCGCACTGTTCCCGGGAAGCCGCCAACAAGAGATCGATCGGCATATCGACGATTTCGTGGCGACGGCAAAAGAGCTTCAGCGTAGAATCCCCACTCTAGAGGTACTCGTGAGCGTCGCGCCCACCGTCGCCCTCGATTCGGCTCGCTGCCCGTTCAAGCTCGTTCACTCAGCTTCGTTAAGTGTGCTGCGAGCGGCGGACGCAGCTCTTTGCAAAAGTGGCACGACCACACTCGAGGCCGCGATCGCCGATTGCCCACTGGTTGTGGCTTACCGCACGGGACGAATCTCTTACGCAGTTGCGAAGAGACTCGTGAAGGTGCCGAACATTGGGCTCGTGAATGTGGTCGCCGGCAGGGAAGTCGCGCCAGAATTCATACAGGACGAGATTGTCCCCTCGAAGATTGCGGACGCGCTGTCCCGTCTTTTAGTCATGGATGGGTCCGAGCGAGAGCGGGTTCTGACGGGGCTCGCCGAAGTGCGCGCTAAGTTAGGCTCTCCAGGTGCGGCAGCCCGCGTTGCGCGAATGGCGAGCGAGCTCGCGGGGCCGCGCGGATGAGCGCCGAAAGCGATTCCATCTCATGGCGCTTGCGGGCAGAGCTGCTCATCGGCCGGAGCTTTCTTCAGCTACTGGCTCGAACCTGGCGATTCCGCATCGTTAACGGAACGGCGATCAATAGTTTGCGCGCGGCGAAGCAGAATTTCATCTTCTCGCTCTGGCACGGGCAACTGTTGCCGTTGCTCTGGCACCACCGTGATGAGGGCGTCGTCCTTCTGATCAGTGAGCATCGCGACGGCGAACTGGTGGCGCGCGCGGCGGCGTCGCTGGGGTACGCCCTGATTCGAGGATCGACCACACGGGGCGCTGATCGCGCGCTCATTTCACTCGTTCGGGAATTGCAGGCAGGACACGAAGTCGCGATTACTCCGGATGGGCCGCGCGGACCTGCCCTAAAGTTTGCGCCCGGTGCGATGGTCGCGGCGCAGAAATCCGACTCATTCATCCTTCCGGTGGTCGCGGTGGCAGACCGGGCCTGGCATCTCAAAAGCTGGGACAGTTTCATGATACCGAAGCCCTTTGCGCGAGTGACGGTTGCTTATGGCGATCCGACCAAGGTGCTCGCAACGACCGCGCGCGCGGCCGCATCAGAAGCGCCGCGCTTCGAAGCGATCATGAGTGAGACGATAAGGAAGGCGGGTGGTTGATCGGCGCAGAATGCTCGAGTTCTCGTGGACCGGTCGCGGGAGGCGCGCGCTTTTCATACGCGCGCTGCTGGCGCCGGCCGAAGCCGTGTACGGTGCTGTGATCGCGGTACGCGGGAAGCTTTTCGACTGGCGGATATTGCCAGTTACGGAATTCTCGGTGCCCGTGCTGAGCATTGGGAATCTTTCGGTCGGCGGCACTGGCAAGACGCCTGTTGCAGCGTGGTTCGCGGGTAGGCTGTCCGAAAGGGGAGCATCACCTGCGATCGTGTTGCGCGGTTACGGCAGTGACGAGGTGATTGTTCACGAGCGGCTCAATGCGGGAATACCGGTTATCGCGGATCCCGATCGCGTGCGAGGGATCCGTGAAGCGATAGCTCGAGGCGTGGATGTGGTCGTCCTCGATGACGCGTTTCAGCACCGACGTGCTCGGAGAGATGGCGATGTTCTGCTGGTGAACGCCGACGCATGGACGGGGAAGGCGAGACTACTACCCGCGGGACCGTGGCGCGAACCGCTTCGGTCAGCTCGGCGCGCGACGCTTGTGATCATTACACGAAAGACTGCGGACACATCTGCAGTCGCGGATGTGAAGCGCGCCCTCGGCCACGCAGCTCCTCAGGTGCCGGTCGCTATCGTGCACCTCGCACCGGCCGATTTGAAAAGCACGGCGACGGGCCAGACGCTTCCGCTCCATGCGTTGCAGGGCGCAGACCTCACCGCCATCGCCGCGATCGCCGAGCCGCAGTCGTTTTTCAAGCAGCTGACTGAGCTCGGTGCAGTCGTCCGACCGTTCAGCTTTCCCGACCATCACGCATTCACACGAGCCGAAGCGCGCAATCTTGCCGCGCAAGCAAACAATTCAGATTTTGTGGTTTGCACTCTCAAAGACGCTGTAAAACTGGAGTCGTTATGGCCTGCCGAAGCGGGGTCATTATGGTATGTTTCACAGCGCTTGCGAATCGAGGACGGTCAGGAGGACATCGACCGTCTGCTCGAGGGTTTGCTGTCCCCTGCAGACTGAGACCGAACTCCCGACAATAGCTCATACTCGAACTCATGGCTACCGACTATCGAATTCCTGCCCATAAACTCGTTCGACCCGACAAGGACCGATTCCTCGACGAGGAGAATCCGTTTGAAGCGATGATGTCGCGGTTCGACAAGGCCGCGGAGCTTCTCGATCTTGAGCCCGGACTTTACAAGGTGCTTCGCCAGGCTGAGAAGCAGGTGATCGTTTCGATTCCGGTAATGATGGACAGCGGTCAGGTCGAGGTATTCGAAGGATACCGGGTTCTCTATAACACTTCGCGCGGGCCGGCAAAGGGCGGTATCAGGTTCGACCTGAATGTCACACTCGAAGAGGTAAAAGCGCTCGCTGCGTGGATGACGTGGAAATGCGCCGTCGTGAACATCCCATTTGGCGGAGCAAAGGGCGGAGTAAGGTGCGATCCCGTTGCAATGAGTGCCCCCGAGCTCGAGAAGCTGACGCGTCGCTACACGTCCGGAATCATCAACATGCTGGGCCCCGATTCCGACGTGCCGGCGCCCGATGTGAACACCAATGAGCGCGTAATGGCGTGGGTAATGGACACCTACTCGATGCACGTCGGCCACACTGTTACGGCTGTCGTCACTGGAAAGCCGGTGGAGCTGGGAGGATCGCTCGGACGACGAGAGGCGACCGGTCGTGGGTGCATGATCGTGACCAAGGAAGCCCTTAAGCACCTCGGGATGCCGGTCAAGGGCACCACTGTCGCGGTGCACGGGTTCGGCAATGTCGGCTCCGTGGCGGCCGAGCTCCTCGCCCGCGAAGGCTGCCGGATCGTGGCGATCGGGGACCGATCTGGTTCTCTCTATAATCCGACCGGAATCGACATCGACGACGCGATCGCGTACGTCATGAAGCATCGGTCTCTCGAGGGCTACACCAAGGCCGAAGTAATTTCCGGCTCCGATCTGCTCACGCTCGACGTAGATGTGCTCCTTCCCGCCGCGCTCGAAAACGTGATCACCACGAAAAACGCAAAGGACATCAGGGCACGTATCATCTGCGAGGGTGCAAACGGACCCACCACTGCTGCGGCTGATTCCATTCTCGATGAGAACGGCGTCTTCGTCATCCCGGACATTCTCGCCAACGCCGGCGGAGTCACGGTCTCCTACTTCGAATGGGTTCAAGATCGGGGCGGCTATTTCTGGCCGGAGGACTTGGTCAACGAGCGTCTCGAGACGATCATGCGCCGGAGCTTTCACGATGTGCTCGACCTCTCGCGTCAGCGTCGCGTGAACATGCGCACTGCCGCTTACATGCTCTCGATCAGCAGAGTTGCCAGCGTCCACAGACTACGCGGTATCTACGCATAGATGCGACTTGTCGTCGCCGTCGTGGGCAAGGCGCGTAATCCCGCGCTGGGCGAGGCGATCAGGGATTATGAGACACGAGCGGCGCGGTACTGGCCGCTCGATGTGCATGAAGTGCGCGAAGAGCGCGCGGCTGGCATTTCGGTGGATAAGGTGAAGGAGCGGGAAGGGATGCGACTATCCGAGAAAGTGCCCGACCGCGCCCAGACCGTGGTGTGCGAGGTCGGTGGCAAGTCGCTCAACTCAACGCAGTTTGCGGAGCTTCTACAGACGGCTCGCGAGGAGGACCGTGATCTGGCCTTCTTGATCGGCGGAGCGTTCGGACTCGACTCCAGCGTCGCCGGCGGGGCCGCGACCCGCCTTTCCCTTGCACCGTGGACCCTTCCTCACGAGATCGCGCGCCTGGTTCTGGTCGAACAGATCTACCGGGCTGGTACGATCGTCCGCGGCGAGCCGTACCACAAATGACCGTCCTTGAACGCGAACCGCCGAGAGTCCTCGGATCGGAGCCGCAGGAAGCGGACTGGTTCGAGCAGTGGTTCGGAGAGGACTATCTCCACATTTACCAGCACCGCGACGAGCAAGAGGCCGAGCACGCTATCGAACTCGTTGCTTCGAATCTGGCAGGTCGGGAAATCCATTCCGTGCTCGATCTCGGCTGCGGCGCCGGCCGACACACCAAGGTGTTGTTCGAGCGGTGGTGGACCGTCGGACTGGATCTTTCGATGGCCCTACTCAAAGTCGCGAGGAAAGAATCACCCGATGCTCCGTACGTCAGGGCCGACATGCGGGAGCTGCCGTTCGCGGACGAGAGCTTCGATCTGGTCGTGAATCTCTTTACCAGCTTCGGCTATTTCGAGGACGACCGCGATCACGCGCGCGTTCTCACCTGCGTGCGCGCAGCGATGCGACGAGGCGGAACGTTCGTCATCGATTTCCTGAACGCGGATCAGGTGCGCCGCGAGCTCGTTCCGTACGACGAGCGCGTGGAGAACGGTATCACCATCGAGCAGACGAGGGCGATCAGCCAGGACGACAGGTTCGTCGAAAAGACGATCAGGCTGCGCGAGCGCGGAAAGGAGTACATCGAGCGCGTGCGTCTCTTGTCCGCAGCCGATCTCGAGCGGATGCTGGGAGCTGCGGGATTCGAGGTGGTAAAACGCTTTGGAGACTATGGTGGTACTGACTGGTCCGAGGACTCGCCCCGCACGATACTTTTCGCGAGCCGACGATGAATCCTCGAATCATTAGCCAACCGCTCGCAGGAAACGCTCTCGCTGCCGCTGTGATGTCGGGGAATGCCCCGCACGCGTGGTACGAGCCGATCCCTGACAACGCAGAGTCGTGGCGAATGCGTGTCGACTCGGTTAGATCGAACTTTCCGAAGGAGTGGCTAGGAAGACTGGCGCCCGCCTTCGACGCGACGGGTAAAGCGAAGGAAAGACTCGGGGCGTCGCTCGGAGGCCGGGGGATCGTCGTCACCACAGGTCAGCAGCCGGGGCTTTTTGGCGGGCCGATATATACGCTGTCGAAAGCGCTAAGCGCGCTTGCCGTCGCCGATTCTATTGAGGAGGCCACAGGAGTCCCGGTGGCGCCTGTCTTCTGGGCGGCGACGGACGACACCGATTTCAAGGAAGCGAGCAGTACCGTCATCTCGAGCGCTGGAGGCGCGCAACTCCTACGCATTGACCACTTCGAACCCCTCGGTCGCCCAATGGCATCGATGCCACTCGGCGATGTGTCGGCCGAGCTGGAAGTCCTGACGCGAGCGGCGGGATCGACGATCGATCGCACGCCAATCGAGCTCTTGGAGCGGTTCTACACGGCGCAACACACTGTAGGGTCGGCGTATGTGTTCTTCCTCCGCGCGCTGTTGGCGCCACTGGGGATAGCCGTGATCGATGCGTCTCATCCCGCAACCCGCGCACTGGCCAAGCCGGCGCTCAGCGCGGCTCTTGAGAAAGCTGGAGAGATCGCCGCGCGAGTGACGGAGCGAAATCGAGAGATCGAGGCTGCCGGATTCACTCCGCAGGTCCAGGATGTTCCTGGTCTTTCTCTCGTCTTTAGCTCGGCATCCGGCGGACGAAAACGCATCCCGATCAAGGCGGCCGGAAGGCACGCTGACTCCGAGGACATGGGTCCGAACGTCTTGCTGCGTCCGGTGATTGAGCGCGCGATTCTCCCGACCGCGATCTACATAGGAGGGCCGGCCGAGATCGCCTATTTCGCGCAGCTCGCGCCGATTGCGGAGATCTTAGGGGTAGCTCGACCGGCGATCGTTCCACGGTGGTCCTGTACGCTCATCGAGCCGCACGTCGAAAAGATTCTCGAAAAACTGTATCTGCTTCCCGAAGATTTCCGCGATCCACACGAGGTCGAAGCCAGAGTAGCTCGAGCATCCCTACCCAGACGTGTCATCGAGGAGCTCAATGCTACGCGCGCACTCATAGCGCAAAAACTCGACGAGCTTAGCGATGTCGTTGCGACGGAACGCGCACCGGTCGCTTCAGCTGTAACCGACGGATTGCGGGCGAACATGATGCGACGCCTCGATCGTTTTGAGCGGCGTCTTATTGCCGCCGCGAAAAAGGAGCACGCCGACGTAATGCTGGAGATCGCGACCGCGCGCGGGTCGCTTTATCCGCTGGGCAAGCCGCAGGAACGGAGTCTCAACTTCGTTCCGCTTCTCGCACGTTATGGTCAAGCTTTGCGAGACGAAATGCTTGAGGAAGCTCGCGAGCACGCGAAGCGGATCGTTGGCGTGAAGACGCCGTCAGGTACGCTGGCGGAAGCCGTATCCGCCCGGGGCCCTTCGTGACCAGCAAGGAAAAACCGGAAGAGGAACAACAGGCAGAGACCGAAAGAACCCTCCCCGATTTCCCCGCGCCCCAGGCCGACGAAATAACCGAGGCCGCCCCGCCGATCGAGCGGCGCGCGACGCCACGGGTCACGAGCAAGGCATTCGACCGCTCCCGAGGCGCAGCGTTTCTCGTCGGTTCGGGAATTCTCCTCAGCCGGTTGGCGGGCCTGATCAGGCAAACAATGATGGCCCGCTACCTGGGCGCAGGCCTCGCCGCCGACGCTTTCAACGCGGCGTTCCGCATCCCAAACATGCTCCAGAATCTGTTCGGCGAAGGCGTGCTCTCCGCCTCCTTCATCCCGGAATACGCGGGGCTTCTGGGGAGAGGGGAAGAGAACGAGGCGACCAAACTCGCCGGTGCGGTAGCCGCGATGCTAGCACTGGCTGCCTCGATCATTGTCGCGTTGGGTGTGTTCTCAGCGCCCTGGCTAGTCGCCATTATCGCCAACGGCTTCACAGGCGAGAAGCGCGAACTAACGGTACGGCTCACCAGAATACTCTTCCCTGGCGCCGGACTCCTCGTCTTCTCGGCATGGTGTCTCGGAATCTTGAACAGTCACCGCCGATTCTTCATGTCGTACACGGCGCCCGTGCTCTGGAACATGGCGATGGTGGCGACGCTACTCTTCTTCCATAAGGGACACACCGACGTCCAACTGGCACTCTATCTCGCCTACGGCTCGGTGGTTGGAAGCGCTCTCCAGTTCGGTATTCAACTTCCCCAGGTTTTTTCTCTGGCCCGTGGGATCAGGCCGCGACTGACCGCACGCGCAGAAAGCGTGCGGAACGTATTTCGAAATTTCGTTCCGGCGTTCGTAGGTCGAGGCGTTGTCCAGTTGAGCGCTTATGTGGATGCCTGGCTTGCCAGCTATTTGGGAAATGGAGCGGTTTCGTCATTCACGTACGCACAGGGGGTTTATGTCCTTCCCATCAGTCTTTTCGGAATGGCGATATCGGCGGCCGAGCTGCCGGCGATGTCGCGCGCGGTCGGGACCACTGCGGAGATAGGGGCCTACCTGCGTGTGCGACTGAGCGATGGCCTTGACCGAATAGCGTACTTCATCGTTCCCAGTGCGGTCGCGTTCTTGGCACTCGGCGATCTCATCGTCCTGCTGTTGTTCCAAAGCGGGAAATTCCAGCGCGGCAATACGATCTGGGTGTGGCAGATCCTGATCGGGTCGACGGTCGGACTTCTGGCATCGACAATGGGCCGGCTGTACTCCTCCACGTTCTATGCTCTGCGGGACACCAAGACACCTCTCCGTTACGCGGTAGTGCGGGTGATTCTGACGACCGCGCTCGGATATTTCTTCGCGCTCGTTCTACCCGGCCTGCTCGGTCTGGACCGGAAGCTTGGCGCCGCCGGCCTCACGGCATCGGCGGGCCTTGCAGGTTGGGTCGAGTTCTACCTGCTGCGTCGGGAGATGGATACTCGAATCGGGCGCACGCGACTGGTACCGGCGCGAATGGCGCGTTTGTGGGGCGCAGCGCTTCTCGGCGCCGCAATCCCGTGGGCGTACAAGCTCGCCGCCGATCGCGATGCTCCGATTTTCTCCACACACGAGGCCGCGGTGGGCACCAAGCTCATCGCTCTCATGCTGCTCTTCCTTTATGGGTTGGTGTACCTCGCGGCTACCGCGGCATTTGGAATTCCGGAAGCGACGAACGTCATCGATCGAGGGCGTCGTCTGTTCAATCTGGTGCTCCGCCCTCGGTGAACCCGGCTTTTAGCGCATGGTATAATTACACATGCTGCCCGTCCCCGATGCTGTTGCGACGAAACTTTCCCATCTTCCCGAGGGACCTGGGGTCTATCTCTGGAAGGGCAGGGATGGGACGACTCTCTATGTCGGCAAGGCAAAGCGCCTGCGGTCGCGAGTGCGCAGTTATTTCGCCAACGACCAGCTGGAGAGCGTAAGGACACGCCACCTGGTCGGCCTCATCGACGACCTCGAGACGATCGTCGTCCCCAGCGAAGCGCACGCGCTGATCCTTGAGGCGAACCTGATCAAAGAGTATCGGCCGCGATTCAATATCGCGCTACGGGACGACAAGTCATATCCGTACATCAAGGTGTCCGTCCAAGAGCCGTTCCCGAGAGTGTTCGTGACCCGTCGGCTCGAGGATGATGGAGCGAGCTACTTCGGGCCTTACACCGACGTAGGCGCGATGCGCCGAGCGTTGAACGTGGTGAAGAGAATCTTCACGGTGCGGAGCTGTAACTACGACATGCCAGCTCAGATGCCGGAGCGTCCGTGTCTCGATTACTACATCAAGCGTTGCAAGGCGCCTTGCATCCTGGCGCAGTCCCAAGAGGAATATCGAGCGATGATCGACGAAGTGGTGCTCTTTCTCTCAGGACGTCCGGACGAGGTCGTTCGTCGCGTCAAGGAGCGAATGGATCTCGCATCCGAGCAGCTCGACTTCGAGCGCGCGGCTGAATTGCGCGACGTGGTTCATCACCTCGAGAGAATGGAGGAGCCTACGGTCGTGCTCGAGGTGGAAGGGGGTGACAGGGACGTTATCGGCTACGCGCGCGACGGCGACGACGCCTGCGTCACAGTGCTGCGGATCAGAAGCGGAAAGCTCTTGTCGCGCGAGCAGCGCTTCCTGACCAACATCGAGGGCGAGGAGGATACGGAGGTGATGTCGCTCTTTCTCGCCGGGAGCTACGTCGGCATGCAGGAGAGGGCGCGTCAGCTGCTGCTTCCGTTCGATTTTCCCGATCGAGAGCTGATCGAGCAAGCGCTGCCAGAGAGCAGAATCCAGATTCCACAACGAGGACCGCGACGTGATCTCATCGCGCTGGCAGAGCAGAATGCGCGTCATCTTCTTGAGGAGCTCAAACTCTCTTCAATGGAAGCAGATGAGCGAGCTGGTGATCCCGTCTACGAGCTGGCCCGGGAGCTGGGCCTCCAGCGCCTGCCCCGGTCCTTCGTCTGCTTCGACATTTCCACAACTCAGGGCACAGATACAGTGGGTTCCTGCATTTGGTTCGAGAACGGGCGCCCCAAACGCGGTGAGTACCGAAAGTTCAAGGTCAAAACGGTGGAAGGCTCAGATGACTTCGCTTCGATGCAGGAGGTGGTACGGCGGTATTTCGACCGGCGGCTCAACGAGGAGAAGGCGTTGCCGGACCTGATCGTGGTCGATGGCGGAAAAGGTCAACTGTCCGCCGCCCACGCTGCGCTCTCGGGGCTCGCCTTGGCGGACCGTCCGTTGATCAGCCTGGCGAAGCGGGACGAAGAGGTCTTCATTTGGGGTCGGGAGGAGCCTCTCAGGCTCTCTAGACGCTCGCCGGGACTTAGACTTCTGCAACAGGCGCGGGACGAAGCCCACCGGTTCGCGGTGACCTACAACCGGAAGCGTCGGACGATGCGAACCGTAACGTCTGAGTTACTTAAGGTGCCGGGCATCGGCCCCGTAAAGCGGCGCCAGCTTCTCAAGGAATTCGGCAGCGTGCAAGGCGTTAGGGATGCCGGGGAGGAGGCAATTGCCAAGCTGCCTGGCTTTAACGCAGAGCGCGCCCGGAAGCTCTTGGAGTCGTTGGCTGCGACCTCTCCAGTGTAACGGAAACGCAACTGCTTTGGCGTGCAATAGAGAGAGCTAAACTTAGGTAATTCCTTGACTTCGCTATCTATAGCTCTAAATTACTTGAGCTATGGTAAAGGTCTCCCGAATTGAACGGAATAGCATTGCCGATGAGCTCGGAATCCAAGCAGGTACGGAGCTCCTCACGGTTAACGGGCGGCCTCTCTCGGACTTTCTAGATTGGGAATTCCTCACCGCTGACGAAGAGCTTGTCATCGAAGCTCGTCAGCCCGATGGCGAAGCGGTCATCTATGAGCTAGAGCGGCTCGATGGTGAGCCCCTCGGAATCTCGCTTCAGCCGCCGTCAGTTAGGCGCTGCGCCAACAAATGCGAGTTCTGCTTCATCGAAGGCTTGCCGCCGGGATTGAGAAAGCCGCTCTACATCCGGGACGACGACTACCGTCTGTCGTTCGCCTATGGAAACTTCGCGACTCTTTCCAACGTGAAGGAACGCGATATCGAACGGATCCTTGAGTATAGGCTGTCCCCCTTATACGTCTCCGTTCATGCCACGAATCACGACGCGCGCAAAGTCCTTCTCAACAACCAGCGCGTTCCCGATATCAAAGCCCAGCTGATCCGGCTTGCCACTGGTGGAATCCAGTTTCACTCCCAAATGGTGATCGTTCCTGGGCTGAATGATGAAGCTGTGCTGGAGGAATCGCTCACCGATCTCTGGAACATGCGGCAAGCGGTTCTATCGGCCGCAGTGGTCCCAGTGGGACTCACCCAGTTCTCGCATCTCTACACCGGGAAGAAGATGGATCGCGACACTGCGCGCTCGATTCTTACGCAGGTGGAGCACTGGGGCGAGCGCGCCATGCGGGAGCGTGGGGAAACCTGGGTATTCGGTTCCGATGAGCTCTATATGCTGGCCGAGCGCGAGCTGCCCGGGCCCGATCATTATGGTGAGTTTGCGCAGATCGAGAATGGCGTGGGGGCGGTCACCTCGCTCCGCATGCGGGTCGCCGATGGCTTACCCCGCGTCGCGCGTCGTGATGGCCAACGCATCGGTGTGGTCACCGGATTCGCGATGGCGCCACTGATGGAGCCGCTGCTCGACCGATTGACCGCAGTGAGCGGAGCGGAGTTCAAACTCATAGTTGCCGAGAACTCGCTTTTCGGGCCGACGATAACGACAGCGGGCCTCCTCGTTGGAAAGGACATCATGTCGGCGCTTCGCGATCGCCACGATCTCGACATCGCGTTGATTCCGGCCGAAACGATCAACGAGGACGGGGTCTTTCTCGACGACTACACACTTGAAGCGGTCCGCGAGTCCTTGCCGATGCCGATCTTCCCATCTTATGACTTCATCGATGTGCTGGAGTCAGAGTCGAGCGGGGTGCTCGCGTGAACCTGCCGGTCATCGCACTCGTGGGCCGCCCCAACGTTGGAAAATCCGCGTTGTTCAACCGCATCGTGGGTGAGAACAGCGCCATCGTCAGCGACGAAGCTGGTACGACCCGCGACCGACACTTCGCCCGCGCTGAATGGAACGGGCGCCAATTCTGGCTCGTGGACACGGGCGGCCTAACCGACGATCCACATATTCCCATGGACGTCGAGATCAAGCGCCAGATCCTGCAGGCGATCGAGGAGTCTGATCTTCTCATGCTCGTGGTCGACGCGAAGACAGGACTACACCCGAGCGACTCACGGGTCGTCGACCTCTTGCGGGACGCGCGGAAACCGTGGGTACTCGTGGCCAACAAGGTCGATGACCCCTCGACCACGGATTTCTACGAGTTCTACGAGCTGGGCGCGGGAGATCCGGTTCCGGTCTCCGCAATCAATGGCAAGAATTCTGGTGACATGCTCGACGTTCTGGTTGAGCGGATCCCAATCGCAGCGGCAGAGGTCCCAGATGCCTTGCGCGTCGCGGTCGTCGGCCGCCCCAACGTCGGCAAGTCATCCATCATCAACCGCCTGCTCGGCGAGGAGCGGCTCGTTGTCGCCGACAAGGCGGGGACGACCCGTGATGCGATCGACACGCCGATGATGTTTCACGGCCGCGACGTAATCTTCGTCGACACCGCCGGCCTCAGACGGCAGTCCAAGGTGGCAGATGGAATCGAATTCTATTCCTCGCTCAGAACGAGGCGCGCGATCGAGAGATCCGACATCTGCGTCCTCGTTCTCGATGCGGCCGAGGGCCTCCACAACCAGGATTTGAAGATCGCGGCTCTGGCATGGGAGAGTGGGCGCGGCTTGATCGTCGTCGTGAACAAGTGGGATCTCAAGGACAAGGACACCAACACCGCCGCCAAGTTTGAGAAGGAAGCGCAGGAGAAGGCGCCGTTTCTCAAGTTCGTTCCGTTCGTGTTCACGTCCGCTATCAGCGGACAACGCGTGACCAAGATTCTCGAGCTGCTGCTCGAAGTAGATGCGGAAAGACACAAGCGCATCAGCACGTCGCAGGTGAACACCACCTTGGGTGAAATCGTCGGCAGACGGCAACCGCCGCAAGCAGCCGGTCGAGAGATCAAGCTCAACTACGCAACTCAGGTCGAGACCGCGCCGCCGGTGATCGCGGTGTTCGGCAACAATCCCGATCTCGTTCAGGAACATTACGTCCGATACCTGCACAACGGCTTCCGCGAGGCGTGGGGCTTTCGTGGTAACCCTCTCCGGATCATAATGCGGCGGAAGAGCGCGTAGATGGCGCCACTCTACGGCGTCGTCATTTCATACCTTGCCGGCTCGATACCTTCGGCTTACATCGCCGGCAAACTCAAAGGCGTCGACCTCCGGAAGCAAGGCTCCGGAAACCTGGGAGCGACCAATGTTGTGCGCGTGCTCGGGCCTAAGATCGGCGCCGTCGTATTCATCGTGGATTTCCTAAAAGGTTTTCTTCCCATCTACTTCCTGCCGATGTACACGGAAACCCTGCGGCCGGAGTTGTGGGCATTGGTGTACGGCGCCGCGGCGATACTTGGTCATGTGAGGCCCATCTTTCTCCTCGGCAAGGGCGGTGGCAAGGGGGTGGCAACAGCAAGCGGGGTGTTCACGGCACTCGCGTTGGTCCCAATGCTAGTATCCCAGCTGGTCTGGATCGTCACGTTCGCCCTGACGCGTTACGTCAGTCTTGCTTCGCTCCTTGGCGCCCTCATACTGCCGGTCGCAATTCTGGTTTGGTACCGCGATCCACAATCGCCGATATTCATCGCGAGCGTGGTAATCGTGGTGTTCGTGTTCTGGACGCACCGCGCCAACATCGCCCGACTTCGCCGCGGTGAAGAGCACCGGTTCGTAAAAAAGGAAACCGCGGGCTGATGCGGTGCGCTGTCGTCGGAGCCGGCGCGTGGGGAACCGCACTGGCGGACCTTCTGGCGCGGAACGGACACGATGTGAGACTCTGGGCGTACGAGCCCGATGTGGTCGAAGCGATCAACAAGAAGCGCGAGAATGTGCGCTTTCTTCGTGGCCACTCACTATCCCAATCGATCGAGGCTGTTGGCGATATCGCTCGAGCGGTGGAAGGTGCTGAGCTAGTCACGCTCGCTACTCCATCGCACGTACTCCGGAGGATCGTAAAAGGCGCAGCCGGCTCGCTTCCGCACTCGGCACCGCTCGTGGTGGCAACAAAAGGGATTGAGCCAGAGACCTTGTGTCTCATGACCGAGGTGGTGGAGCAGGAAATTGGAGGCGCGACCGTGGTGGCGTTGTCGGGTCCGAGCTTCGCCTTCGAAGTTGTGAGTTGTCAGCCGACCGCTGTAGTTGTCGCCTCCGGGCGCGAAGAGGCGGCCGCCTTCGCGCAACGAGCGTTCAGCTCGCGATACTTTCGCGCTTACACGCATACAGATGTAACGGGGGTTGAGCTCGGTGGCGCTCTCAAGAACGTCATGGCCGTGGCAACGGGAATCGCCGAGGGGTTGGGCCTTGGTTTTAACGCCCGGGCAGCTCTGGTTACACGTGGGCTGGCCGAGATGATTCGATTGGGTGCCGCGCTCGGTGCTGAGCAGAGCACTTTCGCGGGGCTAGCCGGCTTGGGTGATCTCGTCCTTACGTGCACAGGCTCACTCAGCCGGAATCGCGCGGTCGGCGTCGAGGTGGGGAAGGGGAGAGCACTGGAAGATGTTCTCCGAGACAAGGAAACAGTCGCGGAAGGAGTCCTGACCGCACACAGCGCGCAGCAGCTGGCCGCGCGCGAGGGGGTTGAGATGCCAATTGTCGAGACCGTGAATCGCGTACTTTTCGAGGGTCAGCCGGCTCGCGGCGCCATCGCCGCGCTCATGACGAGAGAGCTCCGAGCGGAGGTAGATCGATGAAAGGGAAGGAACCCGTGCAGGAATTTTTCTCCATTGGCGACGTATGCACGCTGACTGATCTCAAGCCGCATGTCCTCCGCTACTGGGAGAGTCAGTTCAAATTCCTCCATCCCGCCAAGAACCGCTCCGGCAATCGCGTCTACCAACGCCGCGAGATCGAGCTGGTTATGCTGGTCAAGCAGCTCCTATACACCGAGAAGTACACGATCGACGGAGCGCGACAGAAAATCGACGAATACAGGAAGAGTGGAGAGCTTCGAACCGTGGCACGGGCGGCACTGGATTCACAGGCGGTCGAATCGATGGAGAGCGAGCTGCGCGCTATCATGGAGATTCTGGATGGACAGCCCGAAATAAAGGGGACCGACAGTTGATCGAGCCGCTCGTGGTCATCGTCCCGGCGTACAATTCTGAGCCGACCTTGGGCAAGGTGGTGAAGGACGTCCGCCGTAATCTGCCTGGCGCCTGGATAATCGGCGTCGACGATGGTTCGACTGATGGTTCGCGACAACTGCTTAGAACCGTGGCTGACGAGACGATAGAGTTTGACACGAATCGCGGCAAAGGCGCGGCACTGCGAGCCGGATTCGACACAGCCCTCAAGAAAGGGGCGGCGGCCGTGCTCACGATCGACTCCGACGGCCAGCACGATGCGGCCTTCGCTCCGGCGATTGTGGGTGCTCTGGATCGGGCGGACATAGTAATCGGGACGCGCGACCTGTCAGGGAAGGCGGTGCCTAAACATCGGCGGATTGCGAACATGATTTCGTCTGCGGCCACCCGTGCAGTGTCCGGCGGCAAAGTGCGCGACAGCCAGTCCGGGTACCGCGCGATCAAATCGCAGGTATTGCGCAAGGTTCAAGCGGTCGGCGATCGCTACGAGTTCGAGACGGACTTCATCATTCGCGCCGCCCGAGCGGGGTTCACGACCGTCAACGTGCCCATCTCGACCATTTATGGTTCACCGAGCTATTTCCGCGAGTTTCGCGACGCCTGGCTCGTGATCAAGGTCCTATGGCGCCACCGCGCCGGGATTTTCAACCGTTGAGACTGCTCTGCACCAACGATGACGGCATACTCGCCCAAGGCCTAGCCTGTTTGATCGAGGCCGCCGAGCCACTGGGCGAGATCACGGTTGTTGCCCCTGATCGGGAGCAAAGCGCGACGAGCCATTCTCTCACGCTTCACCATCCCATCCGCCCGATCGAGCGCGGTGAGCGCCGATTTCAGGTAGATGGGACGCCGACCGACTGCGTAATGCTCGCCGTCGAAGCCTTGATGCCGGAGCGGCCGGATTTCGTCCTCAGCGGCATCAATCACGGTCAGAACATGGGCGAGGACGTACTCTATTCGGGAACGGTGGCCGCTGCGATGGAGGGCTTGTCGCTCGGGATCCCATCCGTTGCCATCTCCTTCGCGGGCGGGGATCTGCGAGCGGATGTGAGCATGTTGCGCGATCAAATCGAGCCGTTGCGGAACTTGCTCAAGCACGTCCTCTCGTTGCGAGCGTTTCCGGAGGACACCTTGCTCAACATCAACATGCCTCCGTTGCGTGGGGAAGAAATCATGGGCGTTCGCCTCACCCGCCTCGGCAGAAGAGTGTATTCTGATTCTCTCACGCCGATGCAGGACCCGTGGGGCCGTAAGATCTACTGGATCGGCGGGGGATCGATCGCCTGGTCGGGAGAAGAGACATCAGATTTTCGCGCGATACAGGAGGGCTACATATCAGTTACCCCTCTGCACCTGGATCTCACGCATCACGCCATGCTCGCCACGGCGGAGACGTGGTGGCCGCAGCCTTAGAGCGCGAGTTCCGAGGTCCGCGGCGGCGGCTTGTCGAACTGTTGCACGAGCAGGGCTTCAAGGACCTGGCAGTCCTCCATGCAATAGACCAAACTCCGCGTCACCTCTTTGTCCCGACCGGAGTGCGCCACCGCGCTTATGAAGACTCGGCACTCCCCATCGGAAACGGGCAGACCATCTCGCAGCCATCGATCCACGCGCGTTACTTAGAGGTCCTCAAGCTCAAAGGGAACGAGAAGGTACTAGAGATCGGAACCGGTTCAGGATATCAGACCGCTTTGCTGTCGCAGCTCGCGGGGCAGGTGTTTTCGATCGAACGCATCCCCGCACTGCTCGACAAGGCGCGTGAAGCGATTCATCAGATAGGAGCACGCAATATTTCCTTTCTTTTGGGCGATGGCACCCTGGGCTGGCGGCAATACGCGCCGTATGACGCGATCCTCGTCGGCGCGGGTGCTCCTGAAGTGCCGTCCACCTACCACGAGCAGTTGACCGAGGGAGGACGTATCCTTATTCCTCTCGGCGATCGAGAAGAACAAACGCTGTACCTATTCACCCGCCGAGGTGATAAGCTCGAGCAAGTGGAAATCGCTCCGGTGCGCTTTGTGCCGCTTGTGGGGAAATACAGCTGGGAGGGCAAGTAGTGCCGAATTCGCCTCAACGTCCGTTCGTTCCGCATCGCACGCCTAAAGCCGTGCTGGCTTCGGCGAGCACATCGGAGTTTCGGTTATACAGACCGTTCGTTCCCGGGGCGGAGCGGGCGAATACTGAATCGTTGCAACCTGAGATGAAGAGCGAGGCGCGAACACAATCCGGCGCTTTGCTGCCCCCGATCGACACGTTTCTTCATCTGTCGGCCGCTGACTCCGCCCACCCCGGAACGGAATCGAACGGCGACGAGCTTCCACAGAGGTTCGACGAGGTTCCTGACGAGCTACCACCGGTCGAGCATTTCCTCGATCCATTGCCTCCTGTCGAGGGCTTTTCACCGTTGCGATCGCCGGCGTTCGAGCCGCCGCGCATTACGGGTGGGCTAGGCACAGCGCCAGGCGAATTCCAGGGCGACGCTCTGGCGTCCGGGTGGGCTGATACAGACTGGCAACAATACGATTGGCGAGCAGCTGCGGGACTACGCGAGAATGGTGACACGGCAGCTTCCAACGCTTGGGCAACGACCAACTGGGACGCCAGTCTCCCGCGCGCGAAACACGATCGACCGACCGCGGCCCAGGCGATTGCGAGCGCACTGGACGAAATAGCGCAACGGATCAGAACCGGTGAGCTCGCGGTTCCGATGCCCGGCTCGGCGACCGATCCAGCGACAATCGCGGCTACGCTAGCGGCGCTATTGGGAATCGGGCGATAGAACCCGAATGGAGAGCATACACCTCGAAGTGCGGGGACGTGTGCAAGGTGTGGGATTTCGCTGGTATGTCATGGAGCTGGCTCGAGAGCTTAGGCTCGCCGGATGGGTCAAGAATCGGCCTGACGGGCACGTCGAGATTGCCGCAGCAGGCGACGGTGCCGCGCTAGCAAAGCTCGAAGCGGCAGTACGCGCGGGGTCTCCGGGCGCACATGTCGACGATGTTCGACAATTGAGTCTCATCATCCCGGACTCGCTCAGATCGCCTTTCGCCATCGCCAGGTAGCGGGTCTATCAGGGGTCATCATTGTTCAGCTTGCGGTATAGTGTAGGGGGCTATACTATCCATACATGTCACACACTATCCGGAACAAAACGAATCTGGCCAAACGCGTCGCCCGTATTCGGGGGCAAATCGATGCGGTTGCGCGGTCACTCGATGATGAAGCCGAGTGCGGCGAGGTCCTGCGGCTAATCGCTTCGGCACGAGGCGCGATGAACGGGCTCATGGCCGAGGTGCTCGAAGATCACATTCGATCACACGCCTTTCGCGGAGCAAAACCGAATTCCGACGACGCTCAGGCAGCCGACGAACTGGTTGAAGTCGTGCGCTCGTACCTCAAGTAGTCCAGGCGCGCTGTCTCACATCTGCGTTTAGCATTCTTCCGTAAGGTGATTCTATGAAGGCGACAGAAACAGCCCCTGGGGCTTTGGATCTCGAAGAGTCAGCAGGGGAGCGTCTCACCCCAGCGCTCCATCGAGATCACCGCGGTGATGATCACGGGCACGAGCGCGGCGAGCACGAAGGTGATCACCACGATGCTCATGATGGGCATGAACATTCTGAGACCGTCAGTTGGCGAGAACTCGCGCGAATCGCGTTGGTAGTTTTTTCTGCCGCGGCGGTGTGGTTCCGTGTCTGGGAACCGTTCGGTCGCGTCAGCGTCATCGGGCTGATCGGGATGATCGTCGGCGGATCGCCTATCCTAGCCGAGGCATGGGAAAACATCCGCGAGCGCCGGATGACGATGGAGCTGTCGATGACGATTGCTCTACTTTCAGCGCTCGTAATCGGAGAGTTCTTCACGGCACTCGTTATCACGGCCTTCGTGCTCGTTGCTGAGATTCTCGAAGGTCTGACCGTGGGGCGGGGACGCCGAGCTATTCGGGAGCTACTCGATTTCCTTCCCCCGACGGCAACGGTGCGGCGAACAGGCGGGCCCCGAGAGATTCCGCTGAGCCAGGTCAAGGTCGGTGATATCGTACTCGTCGAACCGGGTGAGCGCATCGCCGTTGACGGTGAGGTCCGGAACGGCCACTCGTTCGTAGATCAAGCGACAATCACTGGCGAGTCCACCCCGGTCGAGAAATCTGCCGGGGCCACGGTCTTCGCGGGCACGATCAACCAGGCAGGCGCTCTCGAGATCAGTGCTCAACGCTTAGGGCGTGACACGAGCTTCGGGAAGATCATCGACGCAGTCGAGAAGGCCGAAAGGTCACGTGCGCCGGTGCAAAAGACCGCTGATCGGTACGCGGGCTATCTCGTCTACTTCGCGCTCGCCTGCGCGGCCCTGACTTTCGCCATCACGCGCGATGCACGTTCCACTATTTCAGTGATCATCGTGGCGGGCGCCTGCGGGATCGCGGCGGGGACTCCGCTCGCTGTCCTTGGCGCGATCGGACGCGCGGCACGGACGGGCGCAATCATTAAAGGTGGGCGCTACCTTGAGGCGCTGTGGGCCGTAGACACGGTTGCGCTCGACAAGACCGGTACGATCACCGTGGGGGCGCCCGAAGTCCGCGAGGTTCGGCCGGCAGATGGTGTCACCGAGCGGGAGTTGCTCGAGGCAGCAGCGATTGCGGAGCGACGCTCCGAACATCCACTGGGTCGAGCGATCGTACAACGCGCCGACGCGCTCGGACTTTCGCGCATCGAGCCCGATTCGTTCCAATACACGCCGGGCCGGGGCGTTGTCGCGCGAGTGGGTAGAGAAATTGTTCTGGCCGGGAGTCGTGTCCTGTTGATCGAACGTGGGATCGCAGATGATTCTTTGGGCGAAGCTAAGCCAGAGGGCAGCCGTGCCGCTCTATCCGAAGTGGCAGTAGCCCGAAATGGCCGGTTTCTTGGGACCATCCTTATCGCTGATTCCTTGCGCCCTGAGGCGGCCCACGCAGTTCGAGCGCTCAAGAACATGAACATTCATACGGTGTTACTGACAGGCGACGCTCGTGTGGTTGCGGACGCCATTGCCGCGGAAGCCGGTGTTGACGAGGTCAAATCGGAGCTGTTGCCCGAGCAGAAAGTAGACGCGGTCCGCCAACTCGCCTCGAGCGGTCGCATCGTCGCCATGGTTGGTGATGGCGTGAATGACGCGCCCGCGCTGATGCAAGCGTCGGTCGGCATCGCGATGGGGTCGGGAACCGACGTAGCGCGCGAGAGCGCGGACATCGTGCTCCTCGGGAACAACCTAACGAAGTTCGTGGACACCCTTCGTATCGCCCGACGAGCGCGAGCAATCATTCGATTCAATTTTGCTGGGACACTCGTCGTTGACGCGGTTGGGGTCGGGCTCGCGGCGTTCGGATTCCTCAACCCGTTGCTCGCGGCATTCATCCACGTTGCCTCGGAGCTGACCTTCATCCTCAACTCGGCGCGCCTACTGCCTCCGAGAGGTCAGAGCCCCCATGCGGCGGGCGCGATTTCGTCATAGGGATACCAAGCGTATGGGTTGGCCCCGCAGATCACCTGGAATTCGTGCGTCCGCGTGCAGCCCACCAACGTCTGGCGGCAACGATGGACCAAATTGCCTCGACAGCGCCAAAAGGCCATGCTCCCTGGAGGAACCCGTATGCCGACGCTAATAGGCACGCGGCCGCAAACGCCAAAATGAACCAGGCACTGCGATGCTCCAAGGCGTAGAACACTAGCATGGCGGCCACAGCGAAAAAACCGAAGATCGTAAGCCGACTCACGAGTCTGATCCAATTATCCTTGCGTTTCGAATCGGAGGATCATGAAGTTGTGCGGCCTAAAGATCCACGATATGTTCGATCGCCGTAAGTGAACGACCTGGCCACGAATTCGCACGTACCAACGGCACAGAAAAAAACAAACAAGCGGTCGAGGTTGAGCGGGGCTCCTAAGCTAAATTGTTGCAGGCCAACTCCTGCCCCCGTAGCTCAGGTGGATAGAGCAGCGGTTTCCTAAACCGTTGGCCGGGTGTTCGAGTCACCCCGGGGGCACTCTTGTAACCGAATCTGATCGCTGTAAGATCCTTCTCCCGCAGTTCGGACACACCTTAGCTTCGGTACTGATCTCCTTCCTACAGGTCGCGGGACGCCGCCGCGTTCTGCCGATCACTTGCCACGAGTGAGTTCCGTGCAGCCGGTGGGATGAGGGTGCTGACTTTGGCCTGCAACGGTCCTGCGAACATCACGCAGTATAGTAGGGGGCAATTGCCGGATTATCATTTGGGCCGCGGACGCAGAATCCCTACCGCGACATGAGATCACAATCGAGCCCTCGACTAGAACCCGGACGATACGGCCAGGAGGACTTGCAAGGGACGCAAATGGCGTCGAGCGTTTTCGGTTCGTGTGCGTTACTTTCCCCTGTGAAACGACGAGAAGTAGCTCGAGACGGCAATCATAATTAGCGGCAAATACAACCATTACATCCATCATGACAAATCCTAGCACCGCTGCCAGAAGGCGCCCCGGCGCGGACGAAGAATCTATCACCGAGTGGTTAATGCTTCACCGGCGAGAGGTCACGTGGGGCGTTGTCGCCCTCGCTGCTGTCATCGGTAGCTTCTGGTTCTATCAACGCTCACAGTCCCTAAAGTCGCAGCGCGCCGAAACAGCCTATTTTCAGGCGCGCCAGTCAGCGGCAGCAGGGAACCTTCCCCTCGCGGTTTCTGATCTTCAGAAGGTGGTGAACCGGTACGAGGGCACCAACGCCGGGGCCCAAGCGGCTCTTACGCTGGCCCAGGCTCTCTATGACCAGAAGAAGTTCAAGGAAGGCCTGGCGGTCCTGAAGAAAGCTGAGGCCAAGGCGCCGACGGACTTCAGACCCTCGATCCACGTCCTCGAGGCGGCAGGGTATGAGGAACTGAAGAATTTTGTAGCGGCAGCTGAGCAGTACAAGCTTGCGGCCGAGGTCACTCGATTTCCGGTTGACAAGGCTGAATATCAGGCGTCAGCCGCGAGGGACTACACGGCTGCCGGAAGGACAGCAGAGGCAAAGGCCATATGGAGCCAGCTTTCAAAGGACGAGACCGGTCCCGTTGCTGCTGAGGCGAGGGTTCGACTTGGTGAGCTGGAAGCTCAGCCGGTAAAGATCTAGCAGCGCCACGTCCAAACGGCAGTCAGAAAGGCCGCGGCAGTTCCGCGGCCTTTTTCATTCACCTTATCTTGGGCGGCGCCAACGATTCCAGTCACACACGAATAGTCGAGATTGGCCAATGGGGACAAACGCTCAAATCACGGCCCAGGCAGCTGCCAGCATTAGGGACATATGCGTATAAGATAGATTATGTAAACTACATACCCTCTTTAAATGTGGAGAAAGTTCACTGTGTCCGCTCCTCCACGCCCCAAATGCCGCCTAGCAAGGATCTTAAGGTCTGGTAGGTTAGAAACCGGTTGATGTGCGTCTATTCCGACAGCAGCTCGACCTTGCCACGACAGTCTGTCAATCAAGGTCCCGAATTCGGCCGTCAAACACGATCCGACCCTCACCCCTGAGCGATGGCAGCCAAGCGCCACCCTCACGTTTAAGGCTCACCATCAGCGGTAGCGCGGATCGCGTCCAGAGTACTGTCTCACCGCCCGATTCACCCCAGTCGGTCAAGATTATTGCTGTGGCGACGGCACCCGTCCCGCATGCCAGAGTCTCGGCTTCAACCCCCCGCTCGAACGTGCGAAACGCAAACTCACCTGTGCTCCTTTTTGAGACGAAGTTCACGTTGGCACCGTCAGCCAAAGACCGATGGTGCCTGAGTTCTGGACCCCGTCCTGTCACATCAGCAGACTGGACGTCGGGGACATCGACCACGACGTGGGGCACTCCGACCTTCGCGTAGCCGAGCCGGCGCTCCCCAGGCTGAATGCCAAGCTCTCTCGCGTCCGAGCGAACCTCAGTGACTGGCTCAAGGTCGACCTCAGGCAGATTGTCGCGGATCCTTGCCCGGAGCGCTCCGGCTGCGGTATGGAGCATGAATCCGCCGGCCTGTGCTAAGCCCAGCTCTACGGCAAGCCGAACACTACAAAGGCTGGCGTTTCCGCAGAGCGCGGCCTCGGAGCCGTCACTGTTATAGTAGCGCATCTGGACGTCGCCTTCCCCAGCCCTTTCGAGGAAGACCACTCCATCTGCACCGATGCCCGTCCCCCGCGCGGCGAGCGACCTGATCCCCTCCTCCGTCTCGAGGTGAGCAACGGCGCCTGCCGTCGAATCGAAAACCACGAAGTCGTTGCCCGACCCCGTCATTTTGTAGAAATGCTGCCCTTCGGACCGAAGCACCATCAGATCCTCCCGGTCAGGCTCCACCAGCGCAGACGCCAGACCATCCAGACTGCTTCACGGACGATCTTCTTCGACATCTTGCTCACGCCCTCCGTCCGGTCCACGAAGATGATCGGAATTTCGAACAGGCGGAAGCCGCGCTTCCAGGCCCTGAAGGACATCTCGATCTGAAACGCGTAACCGTTTGATTTGACGGCATTTAAGTCGACCGATTCAAGTACGTTGCGACGGAAGAGTTTGAAGCCGCCAGTCGTGTCGAAGATCGGAAGGCCAGTCACGAATCGCGCATAGACGTTGGCGGCATAGCTGAGAAAGAGCCTACTCATCGGCCAATTTACGACGTTCACGTGGCCATTCTGATAGCGCGATCCGAGCACGACGTCGGCCTCCCTGATAGCCTCGAGGAACTCGGGCAGCCGCTCCGGGTTGTGGGAGAAGTCGGCATCCATTTCAAAAACCAAGTCGTATTTCCGCTCCAAAGCCCAGCGGAATCCAACGATGTAGGCAGTGCCGAGCCCGAGCTTCCCCGCCCTATGGATCACGTGAACGCGGGGGTTGTTGGCGGCGATGCCGTCCACAATCGCCCCCGTTCCATCGGGCGAGCCGTCGTCTACCACGAGCACTTCTAGCGACGGGTCCTGCGCCAGGATCGCCGGGATAAGTCGTGCAATGTTGAAACGCTCGTTGTATGTCGGGACGATGACCAGTGCGCGATCAGGCAAGGCGTCTCCGGTCGCGCCAGACTCCGGCGCCCAGCATCAGAAATCCGAGAACTATCGCGAACCACGTGATCGCCTTTCCGCGCTGGTAGGCTGGGCTCGTGAACGTGAGTTCGACGGTCCGGCCTCCCGGTGGCAGCTCGATCCCAATGAGCGTGTAGTCAGCCCGCCCAACACGAGCAGGTTTGCCGTCAACGGCCGCGATCCAGCCTGGGTAGTAGTTCTCCGAAACAACGAGCGAAGATCCCTCAGGCGCTGGCCCGCTCAGGTCGATCTGCACTCTGCCCGGCTCGTAGCGCCGGACAGTTGTGGTGATGCCGAGCGAAGCTGGAAGCGATTGCACTGACTGGGCCGCAGTTACGTTGGCGGAGGTATCGAACAGGGCTGCGCGCGTAACGTCAAAACGCGGATTGAGAACGGTGGCCAGTACCTGATCGTCCGGCGCTTTGACCGCAATGGGGGTCAGCCAGGAGTATGGGTTCACCGCATTCAGATGAAAGAGATAGACGGTGTCTCCCGCTGCGTTCCGAACCGGACCCGTGACCAGGGTTGTGTTCCCCACGAAAGGCAGCTCAGAAATATTGGTCAGAAGGTAATTCGTGTTCGTGAGTCGGAGGACGTTCGGCAAAAATGCCCGGCTGCCATCCCCATTCCACCCGACTAACGCATTGTATCGGCCAATCTGATTTCCGTGGTAGCCGACGACGTTTCTCAAGCGGTGGGTCATGAGAGCGTCCCCCGTGAGAAAGGGGTCACGCTGCGGCGCCTGTTTCAACTCGAACGGAAGGACACGAACAGGCTGAGACTCTCTCTTGAGGAGTTCAACAATAGGATCGCTCGCGTAGATGACTTTTGCCGGTGGCGAGAACATCCAGTAGAGATGCTCGACCGTCCAGAGATCCACCGTCACCAAAGTGACGAGGGTCCAGGCAGCAATTGTGCTCGAGAATTTGTTTCGCGTCACGGCAAACCACAGTGCCGCGAGGAGCAGAACGAACGCCAGCGAACGCCAGGCTCCGACAAAAAGGGCCGAGCCATTCGCGTGAGCTCGATCCACCAGGCGTTCGTCGGCGAATGATTCAGCCATGCTGGTGAGCGCTCCGACCGAGGCCAGAATGGCGATCACAGCGCCCGCGATTACCCAGCCGAGTACATACTTTCGCGTGATTCGACGCTCAAGAAAGCGCTCGGTTCCGGCACACGCCAGGAGCGCAATCGCAAGAGTCCCGACGAAGAAAATGGTCGCCGGGGCGCGAAAATACTTCGTTCCCGGGACAATCGCGTACGGAATTCTGTAGAACGGAGTAGCGCTTCCCAGCGACCACAGCAGCGACACGACGAGTGCAATTGACCAGAAGATGATGTGCTTTCGCCTTGAATCGGTGCTGAGTCCGATGAACGCGGCGCCGGCGAGAACCAGCACGACAACGCCGATATAATCGCTGTGGAGGTGAATGAGGTTGCGCCCCCAATAATTGTCGAGCATCCCCGAGAACTGCGGCAGATAGGCGTTAAGCAGCTCCTCCGGCGGCCACGCGTAGGAAGTTGCCGTTTGATAATCAGCCAAGCCCCCCGCGCGCGGAGACCATTTCACGTACTCACGCACGGGCAGGTACTGAACGGCACCGATTGCGAGCCCAACTATCACGGAAAGGAGCGCCGATCCGAGCCGTCTTAACGCGACGGCCCGCGCGAGCTTGACGCCGTCTAGCGTGGCGAAGGTGAGAAAGAGCGCGTACGCTCCAGTTGTCAGGAGCATGTACTGCAGGAGCTGCGGATGGGGGCTCAAGACGCATAGGCCAACGATCAGCGCGAAGCCTCCCCAACTCCAGTTCTTCCCCCCACGTATTCCGCGATAGAGCATCCAGAGCGCGAGGGGGAAGAGCGAGCTCACAAACAGCTTCCCGTCGTGACCGGGCGAGACGGACGAGGCAATCTGTCCACTCATCATGTACGCAAGTCCGCCGGCTAGCGCCCCGTAAAAACCGTACCCGAGCGCGCGAAGGAACAAGTAGGTGAAGAGACCAGCCAGGAAGATGTGGATGATGAAGCCCCACGTCATCGCGACGTCGGTGGGCATGATCATCCGCAACAGAAAAGTCGGGTAGAAGATGTCGCCGTGCATCGCGGCGATGTACGGCATCCCGCCAAAGAGATACGGATTCCAGAGCGGGAAATGTCCCGTTGCCCTGAGCGTGCTCGCCCCGAACTCGCGAAATGCGTAGCCCGCGATGTACTGATCGCTACGCGGATTCACCAGGAATTTGCCCGCTAGCGCCGGATACCCAAGCGAAAGCGTGGAGAGCAGGTACACGATCGCGGCCCAACCCAACGCGAAACGCGGCGCCGTTGGCGCCGCGGGCATGTCAGCGGAATTGGTAGATTGCCGGAGCGGAGACTTCTCTCGTGGCTGAGCCATGGTCGTTCAGTTTGGTGAAGACTTTCGGTTCGCGCCCGCAGCAACATACAATCCGCTTGGCACCAACTCGACGATTGTCAGCCACAAGCGTGCTGCGATTGCTACAAGCGCCGCGTCAGCTTCGTTGGCAAGTCCAAGCTGCGTCATGAAGGCGGCAAGCGTGAACTCTCTCACGCCCAGACCAGCTGGCGCGATCGGAGAGATGAAACCGAGGATGTACGCAGCGGTGTAAACTGCGATGTACGAAGACAATTCGCCAGGCGCGGTCCCGAGCAGGCCGCGCACAAAAAGCTGAAACGCGACTCCGTAAAACAGCCACGAAAGCGTGCTCGCCACTGCCGCGGTCCAAATGCTTTTGGCCGGAACAGCTGGAGGCGTAATGTCTCGTCCAATGAGATTTCCAATCCAGATCGCCAGCACAGGAAGAAATCGCGGTGCACTGAGCAAGAGCGCTCCGAGCAAGAGAACTGCGGCGCCCACCAATAGCGGCTGACCGAGCAGTTTCGCACCGGTGACCATGACGATGGCTGTGCCAGTGGCGAGACTCACCGCCTGCATGATCACCGACGAGCCAGCCGCCGCAATAGCCGAGAGTCCACGCTTTCTCGCCATGACTCCCATGGCGGTGAGCGACCAGACATTTCCAGGAACGTACTTTCCCAGATTGGACAGAAACCAGATTCTCGCGGCATCGATGAACGGCACGTAAGAGTCCCATGCTTCCAGTATGCGTCGCCAGCCTTCGATGAGGAGCGCGTATGTAACGAGGATTAACGCGGTGGCGGCGGCGATCCACTCCCATCCAAACTCGATGTGCGTGAATCTTGATTCAACCTTGTTCCACTGCGTCGCCAGCGAGCGCGCGGCGAAGAACAACACGGCCGCGGCAAAGATCCACTGCGCGACCTTGAAGAGGTTACGACGCGTTAGCGTCAATTACCCGTCGGTATATCTCTGCGTAGCGACGCGCAGCCGATTCCGGCGCGAAGGCAGAGAGTGCGTAGAGCCGCCCTGCCCTGCCCAGCTGGCTTCCGCGCCCGTCGCGAGCGATCAAATCATCCAACGCGCTAGCGAGGGCGGCTCGGTCGCCGACTTTGACGAGCAGTCCGGTCTTTTCATGTTGGATCACGTCGCGTAGGCCTCCGGAATCGAAGGCGACGACCGGGGTTTCGCAAAGGAGCGCCTCGACCGCCACCAAGCCGAGACCCTCGTCAACTGACGGGATGACGACAGCCGCGGCGCGCTGGTAGAGAGGAGGAAGCTCCGATTGCGAAAGCTGTCCATGCCAACGAATACGCGAACCCAGTCCGAGCTGCTGCGCTAGCTGTTTCATTGCCTCGCGTTCAGGGCCGTCGCCGACGATGTCCAGCGAGGCTGGTGCCTTCATCGAAGCCAGTGCGTTGAGCAGGTGCTCCAATCCCTTCTGTTTGTTTAGCCTGCCGACGAAGAGCAGGCGCTGTCGGTCGCGCGATGAGCCGGGCCCAAAGAGATCGGTAGCTACCGGCATTGGAGCGACAGTCGGATGGATACCGGGAGCGAGCGCTTCGGTTTCTTCCTTGAGCCAGCGGGAGACGGTGGTGACGGCAGCGGAGTGGTTGAGCACGTGTCCGAAGAGGGGTTTCGCGACACCAACGGTGCGAACGAGCCGCACATCAGATCCGTGAAGGGTCGTCACCAGTGGGATGCGTGCGAGACCCCCTAACCAAGTTCCTACCACCCCGTTCGGGAACCACCAATGCGCGTGAACCAGCTCCGGCTCGAAGCTGCGTTTCGCCCGGACAGCATGGACAAAATCGGATCCGAGAAAACCGACCAAAGCGAGTTTCGCCGTCCAGGACGATGCAACGTCGCTGGCCATATTCCCCGTATAGGCGAGCTTTTCGAAGCGGCGCGGCGCGTACCGGAAGCGCTCGACGCCGATGCCCTCAATTTGTTGGGAAGCGGGGAGTCCGGGACCTGCCGGCGCCACGACGCGAACATTTACGTCTTCACCCCGGAGCGCAACCGCGAGACGGAGGATAAACGAGCCGGCGGCGTCTCCTTCCGATCGTGGGAACGAGTGCGTTAGGAACAGAACGTTCATTTGCTTAGCGATTTGCGGTGGTGTCGCGTTCCCGCGATAGGTCTTCGATCCGTGCGCGCAACTGACTCAACTCTGCGCGTTGGGCGGCGATGAGCTCTCCGAGGAGGCCCGTGGCGAAAAACACGGCGCCCACGGTAACGCAGGTCTCCACCAGATTGACCAATGGGCGGAACCCAACCCCTCCGATCACGCGCCATAGGATGGCGGCGATTCCAACGATCACGCCGACGATGAAGAGCACCGCCCCAAGCAATCCAAAAAGCAGCAGCGGCTTCCTGGCAAATCGGAGTTCGAACCAAACGGCAAGCATGTCGAGCACGCCCACAGGAATCCGTCCGATTCCGAACTTGGACTGCCCCGCGTTTCGTGGATAAAGCGGCACCTTGACCTCCGAGACAGAAAAACCGTCAGCCGCTGCCATGACGACCATGTAGCGGTGCCAATCGGGGCGGTTCGGAAGAGCATCCATTACTTCACGTCGATAAGCCTTTACCGAATTGAGATCCCGGACATTGACTCTGAAAAGTGAGCGACTGAGCCTGTTGTAGATCCCCGAGACAAAAGCCTTCTCGTATTTCCCTTCTTTGTAGCCGGTGACGATGTCCGACTCTCCGGCAAGGATCGGCGCGACCAGGCGCGGAATGTCTTCAGGCTTGTACTGCAGATCGGCGGGATAGAATACGAGCACACTTCCGCGCGCGTACAGGTAACCGGTGCGGAGCGCGTCGGCTATTCCGCGCCGAACGCCGTGCCTCACGGGGCGGAGGAAAGGATACTCGGCAGCCAGACGCTGAAGCACGTTCCACGAATCGTCGACCGACCCATCGTCGATCACAACAACCTCATACCGGTGCGGCGCTCCCGCGAAAGCGAGGCGCGCCTGCTCCATGAACAGCGGAAGATTCTCGGCCTCGTCCTTGGCGGGGACGAGGACGCTCACGTCGGGTCGGGTCGCCACAGGCTGGAGCGCGGGGCCGCTCTTCAACCGCTGCGCCGCGTCAGCCTGAGGAACCGACGTCATACGCGTTTCCGCATCCGGGCCGAAAGAACGCCGAGCTGGTCGCGATACTTGGCAACCGTGCGGCGGGCGATCTGGACACCACCCTCGCGCAGAATGTTGACGATCGCCTGATCCGTGAGCGGGTGTTTGGGATCTTCCTCCTGAACCAGCTTCTGAAGCTGGGCCTTGATGCCGCGGGCGGAGACATCCTCACCGTCTGAAGTGGCGAGCCCCGAGGAGAAGAAGAATTTGAGCGGGAGCACGCCCCTGGGAGTTTGGACGAATTTCTCGTTCGTCACTCGACTCACTGTGGACTCGTGCATGTTGATCACCTCGGCGACCTCGCGAAGGGTCAGCGGCTTCAGGTACTGAATCCCCTTCTCGAAAAACTCCCGCTGCCGCTCAACGATGTAGTTCATCACTTTCAGCATCGTTTGCCGCCGCTGCTCGATCGCCTGAATCATCCAGTTGGCGGAATTGAGTTTGTTGGAGATGAACTCCTTATTCTCACCATCGAACTTCTTCTTATCGCGGGCGATCTCCTGATAGGCGCGGCTCAACTTGAGGCGAGGTAGATTCGCGTCGTTGAGGAAGACATGGTATCGGTCGTCGATCTTCTCGACGATGAGATCGGGGATGATGTAGTTGTCATCGCGGGATCCATATTGCAGCCCAGGCTTGGGATCGAGCTTGGCGATCTCGTCAGCCGCTTTCTGGACATCGGTGGCGCTAATGCCGAAGCGCTTCGAGATCTCACTCCAGCGGTGGTTGATGAGCTCCTCGAAGCAGTCTTTCACCAAACGATATGGAACTGACTGCTCCAGGCCCGATTCCCGGAGCTGGAGGAGCAGGCATTCGCGAAGATTCTGGGCGCCTACTCCAGGCGGGTCGAGGGTCTGGACGGTGGCAAGCATCTTCAGTCCTTCCTCGATCGTATAGAGCGGAAGATCCTCCGTGTCGCGTCCCGCTTCCTCCGCCGCCTTGGTCACGACTTCATTCAGCGCCCGGACGATATCCTCAACCCCGGACGCGAGATAGCCATCGTCATTGATGTTGCCTATGAACTCGTCGGCTAAGAGCGTTTGTCGGGGCGTAAGCTCGAGCAGACTCACTTGATCTCGAAGGTGATCACTCAAGTCGCGCGTGGCTACGGTGACCGGCTCGAAGTACTCCTTCTCCTCGTGCTCTTCCCGGCGCCCTCCGGCAGTGTCGAAGCCATCGAGAAGTATCTCTTCCCAGTCGATCTCGCCGGCCCGCTCGTCCTCGGTTTCCGCCTGCGCCGGCTCGGCGGCCTCCCCCTCCTGCTCCTCTTCTTCCTCCTCCTCAGCCTCGACCAAGTCGAGGAAGGGATTGTTGAGAAGCTCCTGTTTCAAATGCTGCTGAAGGTCGAGGAGCGGCATGTAGAGCAGATCCATCGCCTGATAAAGGCGCGGATTGATCTTGAGCTCCTGGCGGAGCTGAGTCGACTGATTGAGCCCCGGCTTCAAGAGGCAGCTACCGGGTCTCTGTCACGAGCGAATCTCTCGCGCAGCCGCGCTGTTAGCGTTGGTCCTAAATATATGTCAGCCACAGTGTCGTCGAAAACGAGATCCCGGACGGTTCCGGAGACCTTAACCTGTCCATCGAACATAATGTATGCGCGATCTACAATGTCGAGCGTCTGTTCCACGTTGTGATCGCTAATGAGTACGCCGATCCCACGATGCCGGAGGCCGGCGACGATTGTTTGTATGTCGTGCACTGCTATTGGATCGACTCCGGCAAAAGGTTCGTCGAGCATCATGAACTTTGGAGCCGTGACGAGCGCCCGCGTTATCTCGAGCCGGCGGCGCTCACCGCCTGAGAGTGCGTAGGCCTTGCTTTTACGGAGGCGCTTGATGCTCAGCTCGTCAAGGAGCTTCTCCAGGCGCTCGGAGCGCTCCCCGGACGAGAGCGGAAGCGTCTCAAGAATGGCAAGAATGTTGTCTTCGACCGACAGCTTCCGAAAGATCGAAGGCTCCTGTGAAAGATAACCAATCCCGCGTCTAGCCCGCTCGTACATGGGGAGCTTGGTGATGTCTGCTCCATCGAGCAAAATCCGTCCGGAAAGCGGCGGTATGAGCCCGACTATCATGTAGAACGTCGTGGTTTTGCCGGCCCCGTTAGGGCCGAGGAGTCCGACAATCTCTCCCTGCTGGAGGCGAAGGGCGACGTCGTTCACGACCTTTCTCCCGCGGTAGATCTTTGTCAGTCCTTCCGCCTCGAGCAGGCTGCCGCTGATGATCGTCGGGCGCGGCGGTGTCGAGAGGGCGAGCCGGGAGTGTTCTCCCGTCTCTCGCATCGCCTCCGCGAACTCGGCGCGACGGGGCGCGATCTCCTGCCACAGAGACGGTGCGATGCTCACGCTGGCGGAATCGCCATGGAGGTCGCCGACCACGGGGAGGATTACGCCGCAATCGGCGAGACGGGGAAGGATTGATGTGGCGAGATAGGCGAGGACTTCGTCCTGACCGAGTCGGCCAGCCTCACGCTCTGCGTTGCCTCCTGTTACTCGTAACGCGCGGAGGTAGTCTTCCCTGTAATGCGCGGCCACATCCCGAACCGCGGCGACACCGTGGTCGTCGGCGGCACGTACGATCGCGTGCAGCGCCAGGCCATCGACCTGATCCTTTTGCGTCGACCCGGTAATGAGCGCGCGAACGCTCGGCGGGAGGTGATCGTTATCGATCATCGTCGAACGGGCGGCTTAGCTGGGGCTGTCTTGGTCGGCGCCGGGGTCGCCCCCGGTTTGCTTGGGGCAGATGCCGCAGCGGGCTCGATCAGCACCCCAGTCGCCTTACCGGTCACGGCAACCGTCGCGACCTTCCCGGTCTCGAATAGGATATCGATGATGCGTCCTCGGACGTAATTGATGGTAGGCTCATTTTGGGGGCTCTTGGAACTTTTCAGCTGATAGAAGGATCTGGCGCTGCCCGTAGCGATAATCTCGCGGATTCTGGGCTTGCTCGATGTGTCGCTACCGGTCAGGGAGTCGAAGTGCGCAACGATGGTGTCGCCGCTCATCCAGTCTCGCTGCTTGGAAAAGACCCCTGAATCGGGATTGCTTTCGGCGTAGGCCTTACGCAATGCCCGCACCTCGCGCACGCGCTGTCCCGGCATTATCGCGTCGATCGAGTCTGCTATGATCTCGCGGTCGGGTGAAACGGCGTGAGCCCGGCTCTTCCCCCAGGCAATCGCGCGCTGGAGCTGGTTGGTGAGCACTCTCAGGTCGATAGTGTCGGCCACGAGCTCGAGATCCTGACTAAGGGCATGCCCTTTGGGGGTCGCGACGACGCGCTCGACCTGTCGGTTCCGGGAGTAAACGTCGATCACTCCGCCGGTCAAGGTGAAGCTGCGGCTGCCCTTCCCCTGGACCGAAGGCTCGCGCATTAGCCGGGAGAAGTCGTGGCCGCTGTCCATGTAGGCCGAGTCGCCTGTGGCCAGGAGGTCCGGTCTGGTGATTTGTACGCGTCCCGAAGCGTAAACCATGCTATCCCCTTCCATGACGATCTGGTTCGCCACGACATGGGCGGTATCCGGTGGTCGGCCGCGGCCAGTCGTGTCCTTTTGAATGAGCGTGACTACCGGGCGTCCCGGAGCGACCATTCGCGCCAGAGGGCGCTGGGAATTGCTTCGGAAGTAGTCGGCGATAGGACCGCGCAGCGTGCTCCCGTTCGACATCACCGCCACGACATCCCCTTCAGCGTGAAGGTGGTCGTCGTTCTGGTAGTAGGTCATTGTCCGCGAATCGACGGTGGCGCGCGGCTCAGTATAGTGGACGCGACCTACCAGAAACAACCTTCCCTCGGCTTCGTAATACTCCGCGCTATCAGCGGTGAGGGTGTTCCCTTGCCCAATGCAGTGGGCGACAACGCCGCGGCTCAGGAACGTGATCCTCTTTCCGCTCGGGTCCTGTGTGATGTTCATGGCGGTGCCTGGCCTGTTTTGAAGGTCCAGGTCACAGCTACGCGGAATGTTTTGGGCGTTCGCCGTTGCAGCAAACGTGAGCGAGAGAACAAGACTGAAGACCAGCTTCACGTTTAACGCCTCGGAATCGCCGATGGTGTCGTGCTCGCCGCCCCTGTTTGAGTCGACACACCTCTTGCCATTCCGCTCGCACCTTTGAGGATCTGGATGTTCTTCATGTTGGGATCGGAGCGGAAGCCGACCCCCTCGAGACGCCGATTCGGCTCAGTCATTACAAAAGCGCTGTCGCTCGATATCTCGTTTTTCTGCTGATTGTAGATAAGCTCGGGGGTTGTAAGCCGCCGGCCGTCGTCAGTGACAACTACGACGTTCCGGCGGGCGATCATGTTGTTCGTGCGAGTGTTCGTGGTTCCATGCTGCGAAGTGAGAACTGCATCCTTGGCGCCTGTCGCGGTAAAGAATGTCGCATGCACTTTTTCCAGCTCCATGCGGGTGTTCTCATCGAAGGCATAGGCTGTGTCAGCATCGACATGGGCGCGCTCCAACCCTTGATCGGTGAGGTTGAAGTGGACACCGTACATGACCTGATCCGCTGAATCAGCGAGCGACGAATGCGTCTCGACCGGAGGCTGTTTCTTGGAGCTGCAAGCAGCGCTTCCGACCACCACCAAGGCCGCGATGAGCGAGCGTCGCACTACGCGACTCCGGCGCGCATGAGATCGTGCAAGTGGATCACGCCGACGATCCGATCGTCTCCGTCAAGCACAGGCATGGCAATGATTCCGTGCGTCTCCATGCGGAAAACGACCGCGCTACCCAACTCGTCGGCTCGAGCCACCTTTGGCGTACGGTTCATCACCTTCGTAACTGATATCGGGAAGACGTTCTCCTCGTGCTCCATCAACCGTGAGAGATCGCCAGTCGTGATTACTCCCAACACTGCCCCATTCTTGCCCGTGACGATCGCGATTCCCCGACGTTCCGCCAGCTGCACGACCGCTTCACGCATCGTGGCCGACTCGGGAAGAATTGGAAGCTTGTCCGTAATCATCACTTCGGATACCCTGGTCAGGAGACGCCGGCCAATGGTTCCACCCGGGTGAAGGCGGGCAAAGTCGTTCGCATTGAAGCCTTTTTCCTCGAGTAGCGCGATCGCCAGCGCGTCGCCAAGCGCGAGCGCTACTGTAGTGCTGGTCGTCGGCGCCAAGTCGTGCGGGCAAGCCTCTTCCTTTACCCAAGCGTCGAGCGTCACATCGCTGTGTCGCGCGAGCGTCGATTTCACGTTGCTGGTGAGCGCAATTGTGCATACACCGAGACGTTTCAAATGGTCGAGGAGGCCAAGGACTTCGGCAGACTCGCCACTTTTCGAGATGAGGATCGCCACGTCCGAGGCACTGACAATGCCGAGGTCGCCGTGCACGCTGTCGGCAGGGTGGAGGAATGTCGCGGGGGTCCCGGTCGAAGTCAGGGTCGCTGCGACCTTGCGGCCAACCAGCCCCGACTTTCCGACTCCAGAGACGATGACGCGGCCCTTTGAGCGGGCGATAGTCTCGACGGCGCGCGCGAAATCGTCCCCGATGCGGCGTTCCGCCTCGCCGAGTGCTTCCGTCTCCATTCGGAGGACTCGTCGTCCGCGCTCGACGATGTCCTTGTGGGTCATCGGTTGACGCGAGCCCAGACGTCTACAGCGCGAATCATCAACAATTCCATCTCGGACAAGGGAAGCATATTGGGCCCGTCGCTCGGTGCGCAGTCGGGATCGGGATGTGTCTCGAGGAAGAGTCCTTGAGCACCGGCCGCAATGGCGGAGAGGGCTAGAATCGGAACGAATTCGCGTGCTCCCCCGCTCGCTCCCTCGGGGCCCTGCCCTGGCTTCTGAACGCTGTGAGTGGCGTCGAAGATGACGGGTGCGTCACAAGCGTCCCGCAGTCGCGTGAAGGAGCGCATGTCGACGACGAGGTCTCCGTATCCGAAAAATGTTCCGCGCTCGGTAACGGCGATATCGCGCGAGCGGTTGGCCGAGTTGGGACCGCCTCGCACCTTCTGCACCGCGCCCCGCATGCCCTCGGGCTGTAGCCATTGACCCTTCTTCACGTTGACCGGCTTTCCGGTCGCGCCGGCGGCCTCCAGCAGGTCCGTCTGTCTGCAGAGAAAGGCCGGGATCTGGAGCACATCTACGACGCTCGCCGCAGGAGCACACTGTTCTGGCGTATGGACATCCGTGAGGACAGCGAGGCCGGTTGCCCTCCGAACTCGGTCGAGCGCCTCGAGGCCGGCATCGAGCCCGGGACCGCGCGCCGCGCCGCGATTGGATCGGTTCGCCTTGTCGAAGCTCGCCTTGTAGATGATCCCGCCTGGGATCTTTTCAGCAAGCTTGGCGAGGGCCTCGCCGACCCGAAGGTTCAGCTCATCGCTCTCCAGTACGCACGGACCTGCGATCAGAAAGAGCTTGTCCGCCGGAAAGAATTCCGCCACGCTATTCCGCCGCTTTTAGAGTCGCACGCTTCCGGCCGCTTCGGGTGGGCGATTTTGCCTGGACTGCCGCCCCGATAAAGCTCGCAAAGAGTGGGTGCGGCCGTGTTGGGCGCGACTGCAGTTCCGGGTGGAACTGGCAGCCAATGAACCACGGATGGGTCTGGATCTCCACCATCTCGACCAGAGATCCGTCAGGCGAGAGTCCGCTCAGATTCAGTCCGTGCTCGATGAACTGGTCGCGGTACTTGTTGTTCACCTCGTAGCGATGACGGTGGCGCTCGCTGACCTGTGGTGACCCATAGATGGCCGCGGCCTGGGTTCCTGGCCCCACTTTGCATGGATACGCCCCGAGACGCATCGTGCCACCCATATCGGTGACATGTTGCTGGTCCTCCATTAGGGAGATGACAGCTTCGCCGCACTCGGGCGCGAACTCGCTCGAGTGGCTGTCGGCGAGACCGATGACGTTGCGAGCGAACTCGATGATCGCCGTTTGCATGCCCAGGCAGATGCCGAACAACGGCAGCCCCGATTCACGGGCGTAGCGGATCGCTTCGAGCATACCCTCAACGCCACGCACTCCGAAGCCCCCCGGCACGAGCACTCCGTCGAAATCAGCGAGCAGCTCGCGAGTCTTCTCTCGGCTGCTAAAAAGATCGCTCGCCAACCACGACACCTCTACACCCACGTCGTTTGCGATACCACCGTGAATGAGCGCTTCCTGTACACTCTTGTAGCTGTCGACCAGACCGGTGTACTTCCCGATCACAGCGATTTTCACCCGCCCATGCGGATGAAGAATCCGCTCGACCATGGCGCGCCATTTCGATAGGTCCGGCGCGCGTCGTCCTAAGAGACCGAGCTTGTGCATCACCCGCTCATCGAGTCCCTGCTCGTGGAAGAGTAGCGGAATCTGGTAGATCGTGGCCACGTCCCGACTCTCGATCACGGCTCCGAACTCGACGTTGCAGAAGAGCGCGATCTTGCGTTTCACTTCCTCGGAAAGCGCGCGCTCCGTCCTGCAAATGAGGATGTCCGGCTGAATTCCGATCTCCATCAGCTCTCGCACGGAGTGCTGAGTGGGCTTCGTTTTTACTTCGCCGGCCGCGGCGATAAATGGCACGAGCGTCAAGTGAATGAAGATCGCGTTCTCACGGCCGATCTCGTGGCGGAACTGGCGAATTGCCTCGAGGAACGGCTGCGATTCGATATCGCCGACGGTGCCTCCGATCTCTACGATGACCACGTCGCTCTCAGGTGCCAGCCGCTTCATCGCGCCCTTGATCTCGTCGGTGACGTGTGGAATCACCTGCACCGTTGATCCGAGGTACTCACCCCGTCGTTCCTTCGTGATCACGTTCAGATAGATCCGGCCGGTCGTGATGTTGTTCGCCTGGGCGAGCGACCGGTCGATGAATCTCTCGTAATGACCGAGATCCAGATCGGTCTCGGCGCCATCGTCGGTGACGAACACCTCGCCGTGCTGGAACGGGGACATGGTGCCCGGGTCCACATTCAGATAGGGATCGAACTTCATGATCGTCACGCGCATTCCGCGCTCGACGAGAAGTCGACCGAGCGAAGCTGCGGCAATTCCCTTCCCGAGCGAGGAAACGACTCCGCCCGTGATGAAGATGTATCGCGTCTGCTGGTTGGAACTAGGTTGCATTGGTCACGGCTCCCATAAAGGCATCCCAACGCGCGTTGGCGCGCGCCAAGTCCTCTTCAGTGTCAATTCCGCTCGCTGGCGCTTCGTTAGTGACCGCCACTCCCATCGGCAACCCAGCGGCCAACGGTCGTAGCTGCTCGAGTCGCTCAATTTCTTCCAGCGGATGGGGAGGCAGCGATACCCATTCTCGAAGAGCCTCCCGCGAATACGCGTACACACCAATGTGTTGCAATGTTCGCTCGGCCAGCCTCGAAAGATCGGATTGATCGCGGAGGTAAGGGATGGGGGCACGAGAGAAGTACATTGCACGCCCGTCGTCGGCCACCACGACCTTCACGAGACTTGGCGTACCGAGTATCTCCGTACCGGCGCGCGAGGCGGCGGTGCCGAGCGGGAAGGATCCGGATGAAACGAGCTCTGAGGCTCCCCGCACCGCTTGAGGGCCTATGAACGGCTCGTCTCCTTGAACGTTAACGATTGTGCCGTAGCCCTTAAACCGAGGCTGAGACGCGACTTCCGCCACCCGTTCGGTGCCCGACATATGCTTATCGCTCGTTATCACGCATTCCGCCCCCGCCTGTCGGACGATGGATGCGACGGACTCGTCATCCGTTGCCACGACGACGGCATCAGCAACATTCATTTGAGAGATTCTTTGCCAGACCCGGACGATGAGGGGGAGTCCGGAAAGGAGACGAAGCGGTTTGCGAGGAAGGCGCTGGGCGCCAAGGCGCGCCGGAATGACTACTAGCGTCCCCATTACCCGCCCGTTTTCGCGCGACACGATGCAAAAGTCACGCTCAGTAATATACCCACGGGGGACAACCGGAGCAAACCGAACTCTCGGTCGAATAATGACGCAGTCTCCCTTGCCACACACCCACGCAGGACAAAAGGCTCACCCATGACCCGGGCAAGCTTTTTACGATGCCACATTGCTTCCAATTAGAGTTTTAGCAGCACGCGAAGGATTCGTTGCACTTCCTCGATCCTCGGATAGTTCACGATTCCACGACAGTACTGCAATCTTTCTGTGGAGATAGAACGAATATCCTCAACTTTGATGTAGCTGTCGAACTCGAGTCCGGCCTCACCCTTCGGAACGAAAACATGTGACGGTAGCTGCTTGTTCACTTTAGTAATCGGGATCACGATTACTAACCTGGCTGGTCCGTGATTGAATTTGTCAACTGAAATCACTAGCGCTGGACGACTGCCCTGCTGCTCACTGCCCTTCGTTCCTGGGTCGAGATTGACTTGCCAGACCTCGCCCCGCGATGGATGCTGGACGGGCGAGGTAGAGCTACTCACGCATCGAGTCCGTCAGATAGAGTATTCTCCCAGAGGGCGCGTTCCTCGCTTTCAGCATCCCAGTGCGCGCTGTTGGAGCGAAGCCGGGCAAATCCCGCGTTGATCTCATCTAGCAATGCTTCGCGTTGATATGTGTCTAGCGCTTCGTGAATAATCTCTTGCTGTTGTTTCCCTGTTCGCTCGGCAAGGGCTTGGACGAGTTGATGATCTTCATCCAATATTCTCATTGTTGCCATTCGCGTCTCCCGTTCGCAGTCCAGTGTACTATGTAGTAGACTGGCCTGTCAACTCAAAAGTAACCCTTCGCCTTAAGCCATCCAGGAGGTCAATAACTACCTTCGGTTGCATGAGTGACTGATACCTCTCTCCTGCCATCGCAGGTGGCAAAGTGAAACCCGCTTGAATCTGCACCAGCGCTGGGTCAGGGGGAGAGCGAAACTCCGACCGAGAATGCCGATCTCCGCGAGAACGGCGAGCGATTTCGCGCCGGATCTATGGTGTAGTCGACTCGAAGAAGTGTCACGCCGGCGCCCACACCAACGTTCTGGATCAGAGCAGGCAACTGTCCGATCCCGGCGTTTCCAGCGGAGTATTTCAACGCCACATAGGGGCTACCCGCGAACGGGAGCTGAATACGGTCGATGGGAATGATGTAGTCGCTCTGAACGTACAGAAGGTGATCGCCGCCCAAGGCGAGAAGGTCCACCGTGGCGAGCGTACCGGAGCCGCCGAGGTAGGCAAACCGTTGCGCCGGTGTAACGCCCGATCCGCGGGTCGCCACGACGTGACCTTTGAACTCGAAGGTCTGAGTGCCGAACGTAGGAAACGAAACGCGGCTATCGAGTGTGGTCTGGGTAAAGGAGGTGCCTGGTTGGAGACACACCGCTCCGACGGGTAGTCCAGAACAATCAGCCGAGAGGTCAGTGCGAACGGTTTGTTCCAGTGTGGCGTCGAGCTTTCCATCGAGGCCGCCGCGCACGAGCTGGAGGCCAGTTCCACCAAGAATCGAGGTGATGCGTCCCTTATCTACGCGCGGGTTCGGCCTCCGCATCTTGAGGTTTCCCTTCCGACCGAAGAAGCTCCACGGGGACCTGGTCGGTGCGAGAGAGCCCGTGGTCCAATCGTGCTCGACGACGGCGCCGATGAACGGCGTGGCGGTTAGCGACGTGCTGGTGACAGTGCGTGCCAAGCGAGCGGTCCCCCGATCGCTTCGATAATAGTTCCGCGAATCACTACCAACACCCAATGCGGCCGCCGAGTTGGTGAGATCCGGACGTATCCACGCATCGTTGGTGAACGTGCCGCGGCCAACAAAAAAACTGAACTCGTTCTGGTCGCCCGGACGGACGCTTCCCTCGAGCGACGGGTCCCACCTTCCCAGATTCGAGCGGTAACTGACGAGCGCATCGACGTCGACCCTTCCGTCACCGAGCTCGAGCTTAGGACCCCAGGGCAAAGTAAGTCCGTTAATGCGATCGTAGGTTGGAATCCGTAGCCCAACCCCCAGTGGCAGTGATATCGGCGAATCGCCGTATTCGACGTAGGACGTATCGGCCGTGATGGTAATGCCCTGCGCAGGCAAGACGGACGCGAGGCCCGCGACGGCCATGGCGAGAGGGGCAAACGTGAGAACCTTCATCGTCCGATCGTTAGAAAGTTTCGAAGGATTTCCTTACCGCTTTCGGTAAGGATTGATTCGGGGTGGAATTGCACACCCCATACCGGGTACTGGCGATGCCGGATCGCGTGGATCTCGCTTGAATCGTCTTTCGCGCGCGCCACGATCGCCAGTTCGTCGGGAAAGGACTCCGTCTCGACTACCAACGAATGGTACCTCATTACCTGGAGCGGGCTTGGAACGTTCAGGAATATTCCCTGCCCGTCGTGGACGATGCGCGACGTCTTGCCGTGCATCAACCTTCGCGCGCGTACCACTTTCCCGCCGTAGGCTTCACCAATGGCCTGGTGGCCGAGGCAGACCCCAAGGATCGGAATCGACTTCCCCCAGCGCCTAATAGCCCCGACGCTTATCCCGGCCTCCGACGGCGTGCACGGCCCGGGCGAGATCACCATGCGTGTGAATCCCATCGCGCCGATGTCGTCGATGCTGATCTCGTCGTTTCGCTTGACGACGGGATCTTCACCCAGCTCACCCAGATACTGCACGAGGTTATAGGTGAACGAGTCGTAGTTATCGAGCACGAGTAGCATGGCTAATTCTAGCTTGGCGCGATCAGGAGCGTGGATGGAACTGCTTGTGGACTGCACGGAGGTATTCGCGGTCCACGTGGGTGTAAATCTGGGTCGTCGAGATGTCGACGTGGCCGAGCATCTCCTGCACCGCTCTCAAATCCGCCCCTCCCTCCAACAAATGGGTAGCGAATGAGTGACGCAGAGTATGGGGCGAAACGGGCTTGGTGATTCCGGCCTGTGCGACGTATTTGCGCAGGATCTTCCACGCGCCCATCCGCGAGAGCGGTTGTCCGCGCGCGTTCAGGAACAACACTCCTTTGCCCTCACCCTTCTCCAGCCTGGGGCGGAGCTCGCGAAGATAGATTGCCGTCGCTCCAATCGCGCGGCGGCCAATGGGGACTAGCCGCTCCTTTGCTCCCTTGCCGAATACGCGCACGAGATGGTCCTGCAGCATGACGTCGCGAACGCTGAGCGAAATCCATTCAGAAACGCGAAGTCCCGCGCCATACGCCAGCTCGAGCATTGCTCGGTCACGGAATGCGAGTGGCTCGTCGAGCGATGGAGCGGCGAGGAGCTTCTCTACCTCTTCAACGCCCAGCACTTCCGGAAGTGTGCGCCACCGCTTGGGCGTTTCGAGTCGCTCACTGGGGTCACGCACCACGTGCCCTTCTCCAAGCAGGAACTTGAAGTACGTTCGAACGGCCGACACGTTCCGCCTGATAGACGCGGGTGAGAGTCCCAAGTCCTTGAGATGATACACGAACTCGCGCAGCAGGCGCGCCCCGATTTCAGTCGGGGATGACGCTCCTTTGATGCTCGCATAGGTGATGAAGCGCCCGATATCGAGCTTGTAAGCGCGGCCGGTTTGCAGCGACGCGCCCTGTTCGAGGGCGAGAAAGTCGTCGAAGCGCTCTACGTAGAACGCTCGTGCGACCGCGTCTTCCAGCTTGGCGTTACTCACGGCCGTTGGCGTGTCGCTTCCATAGCCAAATTCCGATCGCGACCAGTACAACCCCGATCGCGAGGATACCCGCGACTTTGCCCGAGCGCACGAGATGCCGTTCGAGCAGCTCCCAGTTGTCTCCCGCACGGAAAGCAAGGAACGTAATGAGTGCGAACCATACCGCCGATGCGCTGGCGACGGACAGCATCACTTTGAGAGCCGGCATCCTCATGGCTCCGGCAAAGGGCGGAACGATCGCGCGCACTCCTGGAAGGAATCGGCTCACGAACAAGCCCATAAAGCCGTACTTCTTGTGCAGCCTCTTGATTCTGGCTTCGGAATCCGGACCGGAGTGTTTCTCGATCCTCCGCAGAAACGCTTTTGCGCCGAACCGGCGTCCGAGGGTGTAGGTGACGCCTGCCCCAACGACATTGCCCAGCCAAGCGATGAGAAAAACGGTAAATGGTGATCCTCGCGCTCTGTCGGCCAGAAAACTCCCGAACGCAATCACCACGTCGGATGGAAACGGCGGGAAGAAATTCTCGAACGCCGCAAACGCGCCGATCGCAGCATAAAGAGATCCGAGAGGCAGGTCGCCCAGCCATTCGGCTATTGTGTGGAGCATTCGCTAGCGATTCCCTTTCAGCGTTGCAACCGCGATGCAGGCGAGTCCTTCCTTTCGGCCGATCCACCCCATGCCTTCATTGGACTTTCCTTTGACGCTCACGCTCGCGGAATCGATACCGAGGGCCGAGGCAAGACGTGCTCGAATTTTATCGCGGTAGGGTGCGAGTCGCGGCATCTCCGTTACGACGCTGACGTCGACCTGATTGACCCGATAGCCGGCGATCGCTACTTGCCTCGCCGCGGCCTCGAGCATTCCAATTGAATCGCGGTCCTTGTTGGCGGGATCGGTATCGGGGAACATTTCTCCGATGTCACCCAACCCTGCCGCGCCGAGGAGGGCGTCGGTAACGGCATGGCAGATGGCATCGGCGTCGGAATGACCGAGAAGGCCGAATTCTGACGGTATTAAAACGCCGCCAAGAGTTAGTGGGCGGCCTGGGGCAAACCGGTGGGAGTCGTAGCCGATGCCGACGCGGATTGTCGCGTCGACATCACGCTGCATCCGCGTGGACAGCTGGTGCGGGGTGGATAAGCGTGTAGTCCTGCTTTCTGCGCGCTGGTGTAAACCCTGCGTCGCGAATCAAGCGCTCCATTTCAGCGGTCGATGTACGGTGGGTTGTGTTCGCCGCCGACACGACATTCTCCTCGATCATGAGTGATCCGAAGTCGTTGCACCCGAAACGGAGCGCGATCTGGCCAATCTTCATCCCCATCGTCACCCAGCTCGACTGAAGGTTGGGGACGTTGTCGAGAACGATCCGCGCGAAGGCGACGGTCCGCAAATACTCGGTCGCGCCTGTCTTCGGCTGATTCGACATGGTCGGAGTGTTCTCCGGCTGGAGCGGCCAGCAGATAAAGGCGGTGAACCCGCCCGTCCGCGACTGAACGTCTCTCACGCGCTGCAAATGCTCGAGTCGCTCGGCCAGGGTCTCGCCGAGCCCGTACATCATCGTGACCGAAGTCTTCATTCCCTCATTGTGGGCGAGCTCCATTATCTCGAGCCAACGGTCAGCTCCGGCCTTCTTGGGTGCGACGATATCGCGGACTCGCTGCACCAGGATCTCGCCTCCACCGCCAGGAATCGAATCGAGCCCCGCCGTTCGGAGCTCACGTATCACTTCAACTGCCTCCATCCGGAACAACTTGGAGAAGAAATCGATCTCGCTCGGGCTAAAGCCGTGAATGTGGATCGGGTGGTTCCGCTTGATGTAACGCATCAGGTCGAGATACCACTCGAACGGGATGTAGGGGTTGTGGCCGCCTTGAATCAGGATCTGGACGCCCCCGAGCACTTTCAGCTCGTCGATCTTGGCCCCGATCTGCTCGAAAGAAAGCGTGTAGCCTTCTCCGTGCTTCGGTCGACGCGCGAACGCGCAAAAACCGCAATCCGCAACACAGACGTTGGTGTAGTTGATGTTCCGGTCGATGATGTAGGTGACAGTGTTTCCCGGATGCTTCTCCTGGCGCACGCGATCCGCTGCGGCGCCAAGCTCGAGAAGAGGGGCGTTCGTGTAGAAGTTGAGAAGATCACGCGTCTCGTTCATGCTGCGGGTAGGAAGGTGAGGGTGCCGTTCGGGATCCGGCCGCGCTCGACGAGCCGCCGATAGAAATCGGTGAGTCCAGCGAGGTGCGAGTACGACAATCCGTAATCCAAACCTGAAAGATACTCAGCGCAGACCTCTCTCTTAACGCCCGTGGCGTCTTGCGCCTGCTTGGCCAGCTCAGGCAAGTGCGCGAGACCCCAGTTACGGGAAGCGATCAGTCCGGCGTGAGCAATGAGTGCCTCTTTCACATCGGTCGATCTCTGTGCCACCCAGACGGCGAAGACGAAGGGCTGTCCGGTCCAATCCTTCCAGACCTGACCCAGATCATAGACATAGGGATATCGGTCCCGATGGTTCGAGCCCAAAACGAGGGCCGCGTCGCCTATCACCAGCCGAGCATCGGCGTCGCCATCGTTCAACTCCACGACATCACTGACCTCGGCGTCGCCCGCAACAAACCGCGGTTTCGCGTGCCAGACGTTCTCGAACATGAGCTCGAGCAGCGCGACGCTGGTCATCGAGCTTCTGCTGACTACGACATTCCTCGAACTCAATTCGCTGGCGGGACGTCGCGAAAACAGCATTACACTCCGGACAGGCCCATCGCACGAGATTGCGAGGTCGGGCAACAGCAAATACCGCTCTGAGTCGCGCGCGTATTCGACCGCGGACACCACGCTTATATCGAGCTCGCCCACGCTCATACGCCGGTTCAGGTCGGTGGGCACTCCATCAATGAGATCGGCGTCGAGCGGAACTACGCCGCGATCAATGGCGCCGTAGACCGGATAACAATTGATGTAGGGGATGCGTCCGATTTTCATCAGGCCGCCGCCGCGGACGCTGGCGTCGGGCCGAAGACGCGGAGGATATTGTAGAAAGAGTCGCGCTCAGCCGGAATTTTTCCGGCGGATCTAATCAGCTCGAGAATCTCAACCAGGCTCAGGCCCTGCGCAGTGTGCGCCCCAGCTTCGTGGTAGATCTTCTCCCGCACTACCGTCCCCTCGAGGTCGTTCACCCCAAACGCGAGCGAAGTCTGCGAGAGAAAGGGCGTGACCATGATCCAGTGCGTCTTGATGTGCTCGAAGTTGTCGAGGAACAGGCGCCCGACGGCGAGATTGCGCAGGTCGTCGAAGCCAGTGGTCGCTGTCCCCTGGCGACCGAGCTCGATTCCCAACTCGTTGTGGTCCGGATGGTAGGCGAGCGGTATGTAGGCGAGAAAGCCGTGGGACTCGTCCTGCAGATCGCGGAGCATTGAGAGATGTTCGACACGGTCCTGAATGCTCTCAACGTGCCCATACAACATCGTGCAGTTCGATCGTATGCCGAGCCGGTGCGCAGTCCGATGGACGTCGATCCAGTCCTCCGCGGCGAGCTTCTTGTCGGCAATCGTCATGCGTACACCTTTGCCGAACACTTCGGCCCCGCCGCCGGGCAGCGTGTCGAGTCCGGCTTCGCGTAGCGCAATCAGCACCTCCTCGATCGACATCTTGTCGATGCGAGCGATGTGCGCTATCTCGACCGCAGTCAGCGCCTTGATATGAACCTGAGGATGGCGCGCTTTCAGCCCGCGGAACATCTCGCTGTAGTAGTCGAGGCCCGCCTTCATGTCGAGCCCGCCGACGATGTGGAATTCCTTCGTCAATCCGTTGGCCGCCGTCTCGGCTTCCGCATACACCTGGTCGAGGGTGTAGTGATACGCCCCTTCCTCCTTCGGTAATCGCGCGAAGGAACAGAAGACACAGGTCTTCCTAAGGTAGCAGACATTCGTCGGATTGATGTGCTGATTGGCCGCGAACGTCACGACGTCACCATGCTTACGGCGATTGGCGTAATCCGCGAGCATTCCCACACCGAGGAGATCAGGTGAGGTAAAGAGGAGCTCAGCGTCCGCGTGAGAGAGTCGCGCCTCTAGTGCCACCTTCTCTCCCACCGCTCTCAGTTCGCGATCGTTGATTTTCTCCAAGTCGAGCGAGATCTCATAAGTAGTCATGGGATCAGCTCGCGTAACGTTTTATCGCCAGGGTGGTGTTGTGACCACCGAAGCCAAAACTGTTGCTGAGCACGGCGATGACGTCGCGTTTGACCGAGGTATTCGGCGTGTAGTTGAGGTCGAGCTCGGGATCGGGATGATGGTAGTTGATTGTGGGCGGAATGATGCCGCTACCCACTACCATCGTGCTGATTACGGCTTCGACCGCGCCAGCGGCGCCCAGCATGTGGCCGGTGGCAGACTTGGTCGAGCTGACATTGACACTCTTCGCGTACTCGCCAAAGACGGCCTTGATCGCCCGCGTCTCGTTGAAATCGTTGGCGGGAGTGGATGTCCCGTGGGCGTTTATGTACTGGATGTCCTTGGGCTCCAGCCCGGCGTCCTTCAAGGCTCGCTTCATAGCGCGCTGCGCGCCTTCGCCGTCAGGCGCTGGAGCGGTGAGGTGGTAGGCATCGCCCGTTGCGCCATACCCCACAATTTCAGCGTAAATCTTCGTACCCCGCGTGAGCGCGTGCTCTAGCTCCTCGAGGATGAGGATCCCGGCTCCTTCTCCCATAACGAACCCGTCGCGGGTCGCGTCGAAAGGACGCGAGGCAGTCTCGGGGCTGTCGTTGCGCTCGGAAAGCGCCTTCATGTTGGCGAAGCCGCCGATCGCCATCGGCGTCACGGTGGCTTCGGCGCCGCCCGTGATCATTACGTCCGCATCACCGTACTGGATCGTTCTGAACGCGTCACCTATTGCGTGAGCACTAGTCGCGCAAGCGGATACAGTGGCGTAGTTTGGGCCCTTGGCGTTGAACTGCATCGAGACGATGCCGGCGGCGATGTCAGCGATGAACATCGGAATGAAAAACGGCGAGATCTTTCCGACCCCGCGCTCGCGATAGACATCGTGCTGCTCCTCGAAGCTCTTGAGGCCACCGATGCCGCTGCCGATGATGACACCGATGCGGTCGGGATCCATTCCGTTGCGACCGTCCGCGAGTCCGGCGGCGGTCATTGCCTGCCGCGCGCCAGCGACGGCGTATTGGGTGTAGGGATCAGCTCGCCTTGCTTCCTTGCGGTCCATGTAGTCGAGGGGGTTGAACCCCTTGACCTCAGCCGCAAACCTGACGGGAAACTTCGTGGCGTCGAACTTGGTAATGGGCGCAGTGCCGGACTTTCCCTCGATCAGGGATCGCCAGGTCGTCGCCACATCGTTACCGACGGGGGTAATGGTCCCCATGCCAGTGACGACGACTCGTCGCTTCATTACGCTCCGACCTTCTGGTTCAGATAGCCGAGCGCGTCACCTACCGTGCGCAGCTTCTCGGCGTCCTCATCAGGAATGTCGATGTTGAACTCCTTCTCGAACTCCATCACGAGCTCGACGATGTCCAGGCTATCGGCGCCCAAATCCTCGATGAAGCTCGCCTCGTTGGTCAACTTTTCGCGCTCCACACCGAGCTCTTTCTCGATGATGTCCTTGACCTTGTCGGAATTGTCGGCCATTTGATGGATTTCCTCGTGTTTGTGGGGTGTCCTGAAATATACCTAACCGAATATCTGATACAAAGTTACATCACCAGCCCGCCGTCCACGACGAACACCTGTCCGGTGATGTACGAGGCGAGGTCCGATGCGAGGAAGGCGACCATGGCAGCCACATCCTTAACGGTTCCCAGTCGTTCGAGTGCAATCTGCTGGCCCAGCGCTTGACGGGCCTCGGGAGTCATGGCTGCGGTCATCTCAGTCTCGATAAAGCCGGGAGCCACGGCGTTTACCAGGATATTCCGCGAGCCCAACTCCTTGGCGACGGTCTTAGTGAGGGCGATCAAGCCGGCCTTGCTAGCGGCGTAGTTTGCTTGGCCCTTGTTGCCGATCAGGCCCACGATGCTCGCAATGTTGATGATCCGCCCGCTTCGCTTCTTCATCATTCCCCTCGACGCGGCCCGAATTGCGGCAAAGGCGCCACGCAGGTTAGCGTCCTGGACTGCGTCCCAATCTTCGTCCTTCAACCGCATCACGAGGTTGTCACGCGTGATCCCGGCATTGTTGACGAGGATGTCGATCGATCCGAACGCTTTCTCAACGTCTCCCACCAGCTTTGCGATCGATGCGGTATCGCTGACATCGGCGGCGAACCCCAAGGCGTTATTGCCAATAGCGGCCGCCGCCTCCTCGGCTCGCTTCAAGTCGCGCCCCACCACTGCGACGCGTGCGCCAGAATGAGCAAACGCTTCCGCGATGGCGCGTCCGATACCACGGGTGCTGCCGGTGATTAGCGCGTTCTTTCCAGCCAGATCGATCTTCATTACGCGACCAGCTGGAGAAGTTTTTCCACTTCCTGGAGAGTCCCACAGGAGAACGTTCGAGCTCCTTTAACGAGGCGCCCCATGAGGCCGGTGAGGACGTTGCCTGGCCCCATCTCCACGTACAGAGCGTCCGGAAAAGTGGTTGCGATGTTTCTGATCTCGTCCGACCAGCGAACCGGCGACGTCAGCTGCCGGAGCAATAGATCCTTGGCCTGGACGGCCGTGGTCGAGGCGCCGGCCGTCACGTTCGAATACACGGGATAGAGGGGATCCATGAACGCGGAGGTAGCAATGGCGTCGGTGAGCCCGACGACGGCCGGCTCCATAAGCGGCGAATGAAAGGCGCCACTCACTGGAAGCTTGATCGCGCGCTTGGCACCCGCTTCCTTTGCGAGTTCCATCGCGCGCTCGACACCAGCGATCTCACCGGAGATGACGACCTGCTCATCGGTGTTGAAGTTGGCGGGCACGACGCGCCCAGCTTCTTTGCTCGCGCGCTGGCAGATTTGTTCGATCGGGGTGGTGGTCGTCCCGAGAATCGCGGCCATCGTCCCGGGACGCGAAATCCCCGTCTCATACATGAGCTCGCCACGCCTCCTTACGAGCTTTGCGGCTCCGGGAAGGCTTGCTGCGTCGGCGGCGTGATAAGCGGTGAACTCTCCAAGCGAATGCCCGGCAGCCGCACGGACATGCTGGTGTAGCGCGTCCTTAGTCACCGCCCAAACCGCGGCGCCATGCGCAAAGAGCGCTGGCTGCGCGTTCCGCGTGAGCGTCAACTCGTCCGCCGGTCCTTCGAAGCAAAGGCGGCTCAAGTCCGCTCCCAAGGCGGCGTCAACTTCACCGAAAACGCCACGCGCGACGGGGAATGCTTCGGCCAGATCCTTTCCCATCCCCGGCTTCTGCGAGCCCTGGCCGGGAAAGAGAAGTACAATGTCCACGGCTTAGAAGCGGATGATCATGGACGCCCAGGTAAATCCGGCGCCAAAAGCGACCATCATCACTGTCGAACCGTCCTTTACTCTTCCCGACTCTATTGCCTCGTTGAGAGCGATCGGGATGGAGGCAGAGGAGGTATTGCCGTATCGGTCGACGTTCACGTAAACCTTCTCCATCGGGATGCTGGAGTGCTTGGCCGTGGCCTCGATTATTCGAACATTGGCCTGATGCGGGATGAGTAGATCGATATCTGATCCAGTGAGGCGCGCACCGTCAAGCGCCCTGTCCGCGGCGTCGGACATGGACCGCACAGCGTGCTTGAAAACCTCGCGGCCTGCCATCTTTACCAGGTGCGAGCGCTTCTCGAGAACTTCGGCCGACATTGGCGTCGTCGCTCCCCCGTCAGGTCGATAGAGCAGGTCCGCCAACTTCCCGTCGCTACGCATGTAAGCGGATAGGATTCCCTTCCCGCTCTTGCTGCGCTTAAGCACCGCAGCACCAGCACCATCGCCGAACAACACGCAGGTGGATCTGTCTTTCCAGTCCACGATCGCACTCATCTTTTCCGAGCCGATAACAAGAGCAGTCTCGGCTGTGCCCGACATGATCAATCCTTCCGCGGTGGTCATCGCATAGAGCCAGCCTGCGCAGGCGGCGCCGATGTCAAATGCGGCAGCGCGCGTCGCGCCGAGCTCTGCCTGAATGTCGACAGCCGTCGACGGAAGAAGCCGGTCGGGCGTCGCCGTGCTCAGCACGATCACGTCGATTTCGCCGGGATGAACACCAGCCACGTCCATTGCCCTCCGACCCGCTTCGGACGCCATGGAGCATGTGGTCTCTCCATTCTTTGCCAGCCGCCGCTCAACTATCCCGCTGCGCTCGAAGATCCACTCGTGGGAAGTCTCGATGCCGATCGCGGCGAAGTCGTGATTGGTCATGACATGGGCCGGCATTCCGCGCCCGGTCCCGACCACAGCCGCGATTGGCCGCTTCATGCCGACTCCGCCACGGCGTTGATGGCTGTCGCAGCGGCCTCCAGCCTCTTGCCGATCTGATCGTTCATGCGGGTCTCCACCGCACGGACCGCGACCTTGATCGCGTTCTTGATGGCGCGTGGTGGAGAGTTGCCGTGACAAATAATGCTGACTCCCCTCACGCCGAGGAGCGGAGCACCGCCGTAGTTGGTGGAATCGAATCCCTTGAGCGCGGATTTCACGTGCTCGGCGTCTATTCCCGGATGTTCGCTCAGCACGCGAACGATCAGTGGCGCAACAGCTTCGTAGAACTTGAGGACGACATTTCCGACGAACCCGTCGCAGATGACGACGTCGAAGGGGCCGCGCTCACTCGCGCCAGCGGGCAAGTCCCGGCCTTCGAGGTTGCCGTGGAAGTTGAACCCGGCTTTCCGGAAGAGCACGTGTGCCTCCTTCACCACTGCGTTCCCCTTCTCCGGCTCCTCCCCAATTGAGAGAAGACCGATCGAAGGATTCGGCCGACCGAAAACGCACTCCGCGTAAACCGCGCCGAGCCACGCGAATTGGAGAAGCTCCCTGGTGGAGCAATCGACGTTCGCGCCCGAATCAAGAACAATGACTGGATTGCGGGCTGTTGGGAATACCGTCGCAATCGCGGGGCGCGTAAGACCAGGATGGAGCTTCAAGAGCATCGCGGACGATGCCATCTGGGCACCCGTGTTCCCGGCGGACACGAAGGCGTCGGATTTTCCGTCGACTTGCAGCTTGAGTCCGACGACCATCGAGCTCTTGGGCTTCTTTCGAAGGCCCGCGGTCGGCTTTTCCGACATCTCGATGACCTCCGGCGCCTCGATGATATTGAGGTTCTTGCGCGAAGACGCGGCGTGCGAGAGCTCGCCAGAAATCAATCTCTTGAGCTCCGCCTCGATAATCGATGTCTGCCCGACCAGCTGCACCGTGTGCGCTCCGTCGAGTTCCTGCAAGGCGAGTAAGGCGCCGGCGATTGTAGCTCTGGGAGCGAAATCTCCCCCCATAGCGTCCAACGCGATTCGCGCCAAACTAGGCTTCCTTCGGCTCTACTCGCTGTTCGCCCGCGTAGTACCCGCACTCTTCGCAGACATGATGCGGACGCTTCATGCTCTGGCAGCGCGGACACTTCTGGATGACGATTGCGGGCGCGATCTTGTGCGTGTTGCGCGCGCGTTTCTTTCGCTTGGAGGTGCGTCGCTTTGGGACGGCCATTGTATCTGTTCCTTAGGGTGGTGTAACGAGCTAGTGTGCGTCGCCCTGATGCTTGAGCAACGCGCCCCAGCGCGATTCAGTCTTGGTTGGTGCGCAGTTGCAGGTGCTCTCGTTGAGATTGGTACCACACGTAACGCACAATCCTTTGCAATCTTCCCGGCACTGGACGAAGGCGGGAACAGTCAAGAGCCACGTCTCTCTCACCGCCGCGCGGAGATCCAGCATCCTCGCATTGGGATCGTAGAGAAAGACGTCCGGATCGTCGGCCTCATCAGCACCGATCTCGGCGAGAAGGAAGTGTACCTCCTCATCGACATCGACGTCGACTTCTTCCAAGCAGAGGCGACAAGGAAGCTTGATTCCCCCATCGATTCGGCCGGTGAAATAGAATCTTCCCTCGCCTGCCGACGACAGCCTGCCGATTACACGGACAGGCTCAGACGGACGTACATCCCCCACTTCCCAGATCGGATCGTCCGGCTGAATCGAGCCCTCCACATGGACGGCTTTGATCTCAAGCGAGCGTATGTCAAAGGACAGCATAAGCCCTTTAACCTAGCGGGTTTATGGCCCCCATTCCAGTGTGATCCTGATGCTTTGTGGGCGCCCGCCTCCTAACTGACGATTGCCGGCGAGAGACCGCTTGCTTTTTGCTGATAGCCCCCCAGTCAACGTGATCCGCGGTAGTTCAATTTCCGGTCGGTTGAATAGTATCGGGCCAATGGACCCCTGCCCGCTGTCGGGTTTCTGTTATTCGCGGAAAAGGAGCTTCAATCAATAAAGTACGCGGTGGGAACCGCGCGCGACGAATCAACCAGTATGCGAACATCTTAAGTTCGTCTGGCTGTATCAGAAATTGCGTACGCTGACGCCTTCACGGGTATTCCAGGAAATCGAGATGCTAACAGCGGTGTTCGTCAGAACAGTCGGAGTCGCTCTATGCGTTGGCATGACGGTCGTAGCGTGTAGCGGAGGAGCGCGTCCGATGGAATCGGGTATCCCGGTCGTTCGCGCGGTTGAGCCATCAACAATTGCACCCGGCGCTACGATTCGATTCGTGGTGGGAACAGACACCCGTTTTAATGTCGGGCATCTGAGCAAGCTTACCGCAGACTCGCTCCTCATAGAGCGATGCGCAAACTGTGATTGACTCCGGTACGGGACTCGCGAAATCAATCGCCTTGAAGTTCTTCGTGGATCCTCGAGAGCCAAACATTTCGCCGTCGGCCTTGCAGTTAGGGCATTGGTTGGCTTCGTCGTCGCGGTTATTAACAGCGCACAGGGCAGTTCCGAGATCCCGGATTGCTCTTATCCCACCACAAGGCGCCTTAATCGGGGGAATTATCGGGATTGCACTCCCCACGGGCCAGCGATGGGACCCGGTCGCTTCCCAACGTGCAATGCAATGAGACCCTTGTGTTCGTTTCCAAGCGAAAGTCTTGAGGTCTTGAAATGAATCGACACATTTGGTTGGGAGCCACTGCGGTGTCAGTTGTGATGTTCCATTCAGATGCGCAAAATGTTAGTGTTAGTGTGCGAGGCTCGCTGAACGCGCAGGGTGCTGAGCAGGATGTTCGTGGGAGGCAGGCTGGTAAGAGCGTCTGAGCCGAATTCACGTTCGTATGAACCGGCCTGATAAGCGTGAGTCCGAGGTTCAACTCCTCGCAGGCCCATATAGCTGCGCTGTAACCGCTTACGTGCGTTGCGGTGTTTGCGTTTTCTGGCTTTACTGCCCGTTGCTAGGGGATGATCGCGGCGCCTTAGGATAGCTGAAGACGTAGTCGCCGGATCCGATCTCGACTACGACGGCGTCGCCGACTTGCGTCGCTGACATCACGCCAGCCGCGGACGCGACTGCGCGGGCGCCCTCCGTCACCTGCGCGAGCGTCGCACCCGGCAGCAGCACCGTTGCGTGGGTGTTCACCGGAACGCGGACGTCGAGGCTAAGCTGACCGCCCCCAAGCTTCCATCCCGATGCTGCGCTTCCGTACTGCGTCATCAGTTCGGCGCGCGCCGAGGTGAGCTCGCCGCCTGGCTCCGGGTGAATGATGATGTGCCTGTAACCCGGAGCTGCTTCGTCGAGATCGAGGCCGGCGACAACGCGCACCATCCAATCGCCGATCGCGCCGTAGGCGTAGTGATTGAACGAGTTCATGCTGCTTTCCTGAAAGGAGCTGTCGGGCCTCTGACCATCCCACCGCTCCCAGATCGTCGTTGCGCCTTGCGTGATGGGGTAGAGCCACGAAGGATACTTCTTGTTGAGCAGCAGCCTGTATGAGTCGCCGAGATGTCCCGTCGTGCTCAGCGCGTCGGTGAGGTAGGGCGTGCCGAGGAAGCCCGTGGTCAGATGCCCGAACTGTTTGACGTCGGCGGCCAGCCGCTGCCCTGCGTCGGCACGCTGCGCGTCGGGCAGCAGATGAAACTCGAGCGCGAGAGCGTACGCGGTCTGGGTGTTGGAGCTCAGGCGGCCCGATGATGTGACGTACTCACGGTTCCACGCCCCTTTGATATGCTCGAACAGGTCGCGGTAGGCGCGCGCATCGTCGTTCTTGCCGAGCGCTTGCGCCGAGCGTGCGAGAAGATCGGTGGAGTGTGCGAAGAAGGCAGTTGCGATGAGATCCTTGTCAGTCGTCGCCCCAGGATAGTCAGCGCGCGTAGTGGAGAAGGCGAGCCAGTCGCCATAATGCCACCCGCTGGTCCAGAGCAGCTTGTCGCCGGCAACCTTACGCTCGTACTCGACGTATCTGCGCATGCTCGGATACTGTCTCTCCAGCAAACGCGTATCCCCATAGGCAAGGTACATGGTCCACGGGATGATGACACCCGCGTCGCCCCAGCCCGCCGAGCTGGTCGCGTTTGGCTCTCCACGAGTCAGCACATCGGGGATGACGTCGGGGAAAGAGCCGATGGAGCGCTGATCGGCGATCGCGTCGCCGAGCCAATTGGTGAAGAAACCGGCGACGTCGTAGTTGAATGCGGCGGTACGCGAGAAAACCTGTGCGTCACCCGTCCACCCGAGCCGCTCGTCGCGTTGCGGGCAATCGGTCGGCACACCAACGAAGTTTCCCTTTTGTCCCCAGACGATGTTGTGATAGAGTTGGTTGAGCATGGGATCTGACGTCTCGAATGAGCCGGTGCGCGGCATATCGGAGTGGACGACGATCCCCGTCAACGCATCAGGCGTAAGCGAGCCAGGATAGCCATCGATCTTCACGTAGCGGAAACCATGGAACGTGAAGTGCGGCTCGTAAATCTCTTCGCGTCCGCCCTTGAGCGTATACGTCTCCGTCTGCCTCGCGGTGCGGAGGTTGGCCGTGTAGAAGTTGCCGTTCTTGTCGAGCACCTCCGCGTGTTGGAGGCGCACCGTCGTGCCCGCGGGCCCGCGCACGTGCAGGCGGATCCAGCCCACCATGTTCTGGCCCATGTCGAACACCGTCTCTCCGGCCGGCGTGTGCATGATCTTCACCGGCTTGATCTCTTCGATGCGGCGGACCGGCGGGCCAGCCGACGTGATGAGAATATTCTTCGAGTGATCGTTCAGCCGAACACCCCTCCAGTTCGTGTCGTCGAAGCCAGGTTGACTCCAGCCCGCTTGCTCGAGACGCGCGTCGTACGTCTCGCCATTGTAGATGTCGGAGGCGAGGATCGGGCCTGTGGACGCCTTCCATCCTTCGCCGGTCGCGATGATCTGCTCGCGCCCATCGGTGTAGCGCACAACAATCTCTGCCAGGAGGGCGACGCGCTTGCCGTAGGTGTTGCGGCGAGAGTCCCAGGCAAGCCGTCCGCGGTACCATCCATCTCCGAGGGTGACGCCGACGGCGTTCGGTCCCCGGCGAAGGAGCTCAGTGACGTCGTAGGTCTGGTACTGGAGCCGCTTGTCGTAGCTCGTCCACCCCGGCGCGAGAACCTGGTCGCCGGCTGGGCGTCCATTGATCTGCATCTCGTACAGACCTAGGCTCGTCACGTACGCGCGCGCGGAGGCGATCGTGCCGTCGAGCGCGAACTCGGTGCGAAGCAACGGGCTCGGATTCGAGCGAGCACTGTCTTCCGCGAGATCGGGAGTGATCCACCTCGCCTTCCACTGCGGTGGTCCCATCAATCCAGTTTCCCAATACGCGAGCGCGCTCCAATCGGTGGGGCGACCTTTATCGTCCCATGCGCGCACCTGCCAGTAGTAGCGCTGGCCCGGCCTGAGCGCAGGCCCGGTATACGCGCGGTTCACCGATTCATCCGACGTGATTTTCCCCGAGCTCCAGATCGGCGACCGCGAGAGGTCGCTCGCGTTCGCCGCGACGCGGATCTCGTACATGCTCTGGGCCGTACCGCGACGATCGGAATGGAGAATCCAACTCAACCGCGGTGAGGGCTCGTCAATGCCGATGGGGTCTGTCGCGTACTCAGTGCGAAGGCGCTCGACGTGGAACGCCTGCGCGCGCGCGTTGCCTGCGAACAGCGTGATGGCGACGAGCGTCGATGGAAGGACTATCGCCCGAAGCGGGGCCATATAGTCGCCTCGTATGCTCGACCGTTTCACTATTGTGCGTGCTCCCAAAAGGTGCATGGTGTCCATTCAGATGCGCAAAATGTTCGTGGAGGTGCGCAAGATGTTCGTAAATGCGCGACGTGCTGAGCAGGATGTTCGTGAAAGGGGGGCAAGTAGGAACTTCTGAGCTTATTTCATGTTCCTATGAAGCTGCCCCCTATGAGGCGTCATCTGTCAAGTCTCCAAGAAAAAAACTGATTTGCGAGCAGGATGAATAACACGGCTTGAGCCGTTGGTTCCGTGGTCGACTCGCGCGGTCATCGCAAGTTTCCACTCCGTGTTGCCCAGCTCGAAGGCGAGATATAAGGTAGAGGGAACATGCGGGCGGGTCGCTGCTGGTGGCATGGGCTTCTCCTTACGTGATGGTTTGGAGGGAGCCCGAACAGTGGCGGCCCGTCTGCGTGATCCGCCAGTTCCTACATAAGTTCTGATAAGCGTGAGGTCGGTAGTTCAACTCTACGCAGGCCCATAACCTTTTAGACAGACGAATGATGACGAGGGCTGACATGCGAAGAGGCCACCCGCCGAAGCGGACGGCCTCTTTGCTCAGCAGTCAAGTAATGGCTACGGGACGAAGACGATCGCTGCGATGATGTCGGCGACGATGCGGGCGCAGACGCTCGGACCTAGCCAGTTCGCGTAGCAACCGCACTCCGCATTCTTCACGCAAGGCGATAAACGATCTGCCCGCTGGTCAGGAGCTCCCAACAGAAGAGGATCCCTCCAATCTCCAGCGACCAGTGACCCACCCCTGCGCCCCCGAACTGCTGAATCTTCACTGTAAACGTCGTTCCCCCAGGTTTGCCACCTGGAATGTTGACGAACTTGCCGGTGAAGTTCACCACGATGACATCGCCCTCCAGTGACCAACTAGTAGCCTCGCCGAAGATGTTGCCCGCGCCCAGTTGGGCGCCATGCTGGTCAACGCAGTCGAAGTGCCCCGTGGCGGAGCCGTCGGATAGGAGCGTGACCCCCGTCCCCCACGAGCTTATCCCTGTCGCAACTCCCGGGACCTGCATCACGGCCGTGCCACCCCCGTTGATGGTCGCAACCACGGTGACGGGCCCCGAGTGCGGCGTGATCACGGCCGCTGGCAACCCCCCGCGTCCGAGCGTCTTCGGAGCCGCCATGTCCGAGCAGGCGGTGATGACGACAGCGGCGATGATGGCGGTGGCGATGAGAAGTTTGCGGCGGATCATTGGAGTATCTCCTGAATTGGACGATGCGGGCCTTCGCAAGGCTAGGCTCTCCCAGGATTAAAGCAATAGCAACCTTCGCCGAGCGCGATTACCCCGGTCTCCCTTCGCCATTTCCATGTTCACATCGTATTGCGGCCCGAGTACGCCTCAAGTACCGCCCTTCGGCTTCAATAGTGTCCGTTGTGGTGTCCATTCAAATGCGCAGAATGTTCGCGGAGACGCGCAGAATGTTCGTGGATGCGCGAAAAGCTGAGCAGAGTGTTCGTGAAAGGCCGGCGAGTAGGAACTTCTAAGCCTTCTGTGAAGCGGCGCCCCGCGTCAAGCACGAATTGTTTGACGTTTGTTTGAATGCCTTCGTTGTCGTCCCGTCTTCGAGGTGCCGCTCAAGCTTCTGTTCGCTCCAAGTGGCAGGAGATTCCCGCCGGCGCATGGTGGTTTCGATCGGGTGGGCTGGCGCAAACTAAAAAACGGTCTCACTTCGGGCCAAACCTGCGACTCGCACACCACTCGCCAGGACGCGATCGCCGTCGTGATTAAGCGGATCGCAATTTTCGGCCGCGTCGCGGATCCTCTGAGCCCGTTCCTCGGACCGTGTCGAATCGTGCGCCCGCCGTTCGTCGTATCTCTGTGAAGAGGCCAAACTGGACTGTAGCATCCTAGCTCTACGAACCATCACAAGACCTCAGGAGGAATTATGGCTACCTCAGCAACAATAAAGAGAAAGCTGGTGTTGAAGATGTCCGTCTCCCTGGACGGCTTTGTCGCCGGACCAAGCGGCGAAGTTGACTGGATATTTCGGACATCGGGCGGGGGCGATTCCACGGAGTGGGTTCTCAATACGCTTCGTCAAGCCGGCGTGCACATCATGGGGAGCCGTAGCTATTACGACATGGCGGCGTTCTGGCCCTTTTCGGACATGCCGATCGCACCGCCGATGAACGACATCCCCAAGATCATTTTTGCGAGGAAAGGGATCAAGGACGGCCCACAGGTGGATCGGACGACGCGGGCACTCGCCGAAGCAAAAGCGCGCAATGCGGAGCGGCTTGGCGTCTTTCCGACAGCGGCGGTCCTGCAGTCCTGGGCCGAACCCACGGTGGCACGCGGCGATCTCGCGGAGGAAATTATCCGACTGAAGGAACAGCCCGGCAATTTCATCCTGGCACATGGAGGCGCTCGGTTCGCCCAAAGCCTCGTTGCTTCCGGCCTCATTGACGAATATCGACTGGGCATTCATCCGGTTGTACTGGGCCAAGGCCAACCGCTGTTCTCCGGACTGCGCAGCCCCGTTGATCTGCGATTAATCAGCGCGACCCCCTTCGCCTCTGGCGCCATGGCAGTCGTCTACCAACCGGCATGAATCGTCGCGCGCGGACAACGAGAAGTGGCCGTGAGACATCGGTGCTCTCAGCGCGCTTGTTGGATTGCGATGGTGTCGATTGTGGTGTCCACTCGAACGCGCAAAATGTTCGCGGAAATGCGCCGGATGTTCTCAAATGCGCGGCATGCTGATCAGAATGTTCGTGAAAGGCACGCAAATAAGAACTTCTGAGCCGAATTCATGTTCGCGTGAAGCTTCCTGATGTGTGTGGGGTTAGCGAGGCTTTCGCCCTTCGCTCTCTTGGATCAGGCTTTGTCAGTCAAGTGCGCTTTACCACACAGGCTGGTTCATCACGGAGCGCCGCGGACTGACTTCGGCTCAGGACTCCGGAGACAACTTTCGAGCCTCAGCGATGCGCATCTATTTAGGGCACAACCCTTTGGCGTTCCAGTCGCGCGCCGGCGTTACCCACGGTTGTGAGGAATTGTGCACCACTAGAACCAGAGCGCGACGCACGTCGGTTCCAACGCCGCTCAGTAGCATCGGTGGCCCCTCCGGTACGACTGCGCTTTCACCGGCGTGCACAACGGTGATCCCATCAGGCGTCTCTAAACATTGGGCACCACCCAAGACAAACCATGCCTCAGCGCCCGAGTGACGATGCGGATTGGTATGCATTCCCGGAATGAATGTCGCCTCCATATAGCGAACCGTATATGACTTTCCCGGTGTCACCGGAATTGGGCCGACGCGTGCGACAAAGTTGCCCGAGGCTGGACGCCAGTCCGCTTCGGCCATCGTGAACAGCCACACGCGCCCCAAGGATTCGACAATCGTTCCGCGAACGGGCCGCGCGTTTTCTGCCGCGACGCGACTCGGGAAAGTATGGAGATACCAAAATATCGGGGCCTTCGGCGCAACGTTTAGCGCCTCGACAGCGGTGAAGTAGCAGCCAACATCGCTCGTTCGGTTGGCAGATGGCGTATCGCACGATCCGGGAACCCCAGTGGCTTCGTCGACCATGCGCCGAGATTCGTGTGGCGGGGGCACGGACCGGGACTGAGAGGCGCAAGCGGTCGTGACTGCGATCGCAAGGAAATACTTCGCATATTGAGCAGATTGAGGCATCGAAAGACCGGGGAAGGTTAGAAAAAAGACTTGGAGAGGAAGGTGCTATTCTCTGGCGCCCGAGGCTAGTTTTGGTTCGCCCTTACGCCGTCGCGACGACGCAGATTTACAGAAAAGCCAACTCGCAGAGTTGGGTCCCGTCATCGGCAGGCGGCGGTAATTCCCAAAGGTCCTTACGGAATCATCCACGGGATGACATAAGCCTGCGCACACGCGACCAGGCCTATCAATGCGGCGAGAACGACACTATGCCAGAACGTGCTTCGGAGTATTTGCCCCTCTTGACCTATTAGTCCGACAGTCGTGACTCCGACCGCAATGTTTTGAGGCGATATCATCTTTCCGGTCACTGCTCCTGAAGAGTTGGTAGCGGCGAGCAAAAGCGGATTCAGATGGAGCTGCCGTGCAGCCGCGACCTGGAGATTCCCGAACAGGAGATTGCTGGAGGTGTCACTTCCCGTGAGGAAACAGGCGACCCAACCGAGGTAACTGCTCACCAGGGGGAACATGACACCAACACCTGCCAGGGCACCACCAAGCGTGTAGACCATTCCAGAATAGTTGTAGAGATACGCCAGAGCAACGATGAAGAGGACCGCGATTCCCGGCAGTCGGAGCTGCCCAAGAGTTTTCATCCCGGCCTTTACCAAGGCGCGAGGCCGCACGCCAAACCAAAGCGCCGTAAGCAGGGTGGTCGCTAAAACAGCAGTTCCACCGGCCAACGGCTGGAACGTGAACACTGCTGCATAGGATTTCTGATAAAGCGAAATAAAGACTCCGTTATGGAGCGCTGGGACCGGAATTAGGATCTGCCCTTGTGGAATGAGTTTGAAATAGGACCAGAGAACCATGACCAGAGAGAGCAATGCCCAGGGTATCCACCCATCGACTGAATCACGGAACGAGAGTCTTACAGCGCTGTCACTGCGTTGAGCCGATCCGGCATGCGCGCGAGGCGCATTGGATTCGGCCTCGAAAACGGTCGTTGGGACAATTCCAGGGGAAGGCGACCAAACTTGAAGAAGGGACACGGTTGAGATGATCGAAGCAAGCGCGCTAAGGACGTCCGCCGCATACGGGCCCCACACGTTTGAGACCGTTAACTGTGCGACCGCGAAGCTGACCCCGGCCACAAGGGCGACTGGCCACGTTCGCCGGAGACCGTCGAGCCCGCCAACAACCAATGTCAGATATGCTGGCAAAAGAACGGACAGAACAGGAAGCTGCCTTCCTACCGCGGCCGAAAGCTTCATCACATCAAGTCCGGTCACTCCAGCAAGCGCCACGATAGGCAGTCCCACTCCTCCGAATGCGACGGGAGCAGTGTTGGCAATCAATGAGACAACAACGGCGCGAGAGGGTTGGAACCCGAGGCCAACAAGCAGGAACGCCGTGATTGCAACCGGGGCGCCGAAGCCGGCGCTTCCCTCTAGGAGCGCGCCGAAACAGAAGGCCACCAGCGTGGCCTGGATGCAAGGATCGCCAGAAGCGTGTTGCTGTATCCAACGGCGCAGGCGATCGAACGAACCTGTATCTATCGACAGGTTATAAAGCCAAAACGCGTTGAACACGAGCCACAAGATGGACCAAACCGCAAAAGCAAACCCGTAGACGATGCTCCAACCGGCGAGCGACGCCGGCATTTGCCAGACGCCGACGGCGAGGATTCCAGCCGTTGCCAACCCTGAAGCCGCGCTTAACAGACCGCCTTTCCGGAACACGCCCATCAAAAGGAGCACGACAGCGAGCGGAATCACTGCGAGCAGAGCCGACCACGCTAGAGAGTGAACCGGAGCGAGTGGTTGCGTCCACACCGGGCTCGACGAACCTTGCGGGGGCGGAAAGCCCAGGAGCGTCATCTTTCGACTTGTGTGAGAGGATGGTTCAAGACAATGACGCTACTTCGCGCCGCTAGAACCTGCGCGATCTGCCTCAGGCTGCGGCAACCCATCACCGCCATTGGCGTCACCAAAATGCGCGGTAACGCTCCTCTTTGACCTCTCGTCAACGTGGAGCTGGAAGATATCCGGTCGCGAGTAATGACCGACAACATCCAAGTCGTACTTCCCACGAATGACCTGGCCGATATCGATCTCGGCAACCAGAATAGCTTCGCCTTCCGTGTTCGGTCCGGCGAGAAACTTTCCGAACGGGTCTACTATGCAGCTTCCGCCAGGAGTGACCACCGTTTCTGGATCATCCCCGAAGCTCGAAGCGTAATCGGCGGGGAAATCGCCGCGGCGGTTGTACTGATTGGCGGAAAGAACGAAGCAGCGGCCTTCGACAGCAATGTGCCGCACTGTGGCCAGCCAGGAGTCCCGTGAATCGGCCGTCGGTGCGCAGTAGATCTGAATACCTTTCGCGTACATTGCCGCCCGCATTAGCGGCAGGTAATTCTCCCAGCAGATGAGGGCGCCCATTTTCCCGAGCGGGGTGTTGAACACGGGCATTGTGGAACCATCTCCAAAGCCCCAGATCAATCGCTCCGAAGCGGTAGGCATGATCTTCCGATGCTTGCCCAGAAATGCGCCGTCTGGCGCGAAGAACAGGACCGTGCAGTACAGGGTTCCACCCTCGCGTTCGACCACACCGATGACGAGATAGATCCTGTTATCCCGAGCCACGGCGGAAAGCCGAGTGACAGCGGGGCCCGGGACATCCACGCTGCTTTCCCAGTAGCGCAGGTACTCTTGGCGGCCGGCATCCGAGCGCGAGCCGACAAGCGCGCCAAATGCGAGTCCTCTCGGATAGGCAGAGAGAAACGCCTCTGGAAATACTACGAGGCGAGCCCCCTGTGAGGCGGCTTCTGCGGAAAGCGACTCCGCCTTTCCGAGGCTCCGCTCCAAGTCAAATGCGACCGAACCGGCTTGCACTACTGCAACTTTAGGCCTTGCCTCGGGGGCACTAGAAGGTTCCCTGCGTTCACTCGTCATGTTTCACGCGACGGGTTCGTCATGATCATAATCGACTCTATTACTTGCTTTCGAGTGTTTCGTACTGCGCGAGAGCAAATGCCGCCAGACCATGTGCGGTGTTTCGAGTCGGCAACGCGGCGAAGGCAGCGCCACGCGCTGGCACAAGACGTCTTTTTCCTGTGCGGGCCAGGAGGTCGGCATAGTACCATCCGACACCGGCACGGCCGAGGATGGCCACCCGCGAGCGCCTTTTCGTTTTGCCGACAGCCATTCAACTACTCCTCTAACCACGTAGTGAAGCCATCTTGCACACGGGTGCTTTGTTTCCAATCGAACGACAGTGTCGCGGCCGGTTGAAAGATTGGGTCGTTAATATGCCGCCACCCACGCCCGAAACCAACAGGGAGTCGTTAACTGTCATCAGCGAAACCAAATTGCTCAGAAGCGGCGATTGAAATTGCTCACTTTCATTCGTTCATCCGGCGGGGTTTAGAGACCGATATTTAGAAGGAGTTTCTCGACATCCGTCCGGTCAGTCAGCC